>Ga0102594_1000049_pt1 | contig 233345 bp, 227 predicted proteins | sample AraplaCol_mLB_r2_2_FD_76863 | JGI IMG/M metagenome (GOLD analysis project Ga0102594, IMG submission 76863) | Arabidopsis root microbial communities from North Carolina, USA - plate scrape MF_Col_mLB_r2 (SPADES assembly) (version 2) | ecosystem: Host-associated > Plants > Roots > Endosphere... | reverse complement strand
AATTTTTTTTGTTAATTTGTTCATTGGTTGCTTTTTCCTTTTTGTCGAAAAGTTTTTTATTATTAATATTTTTTTATTTTGGTATTATGGAATTAATCATGCAAAAACAGTTCCGATAACGTTCTTATGGGGCTTAAAAACCCTCCCTTCACTTTAAAAAAGCACTGATTATCAATTAATTAAATTAATAATTTATAGTTATTCTAAAATAAATACCAGCTCTGTTTGAGAACTGGTATTTACATTTATTATTGAGATTGCTTCACCTGAAGGTTTGCAATGACATATTGTGACCGGGTTTTAACCCAACTATTTAATTTTTCTTGCCGTATAATCACTTTCATTTCCTAATCTGTCGATGGCTTTGATTGCAACTGCATTCAATTTTTTTCCGTCTTTAGATTTAGGAATTTCTTTTGAAAGGGTATCAAGCGTTAAAATTTCTGTTTGCCATACTCCGTTGTATTGAGTGAAAAGTACCCATAAAAATACATCAGCGGCGTTTTTTGTACTCCAGCTTGTCTGAGCAAAGCTTCCATTATCAGCAATAAACAAGGTAGGAGTCTGCAATGGAACCGCTTTAATCCATGGAGATTTCGGAACTAATGCTTTTTCATTATATGGTCCGCTTTTCAAAGCAGGAAGCATATTGGGGTTTCTGGTAAGCCCGGCAATGCTCCAGTGAATTTCTCCGGCATCATTTTTAAGGATATTTCTGGAAATAGCGATCTGATTTTTGATTTCCGCAGGACGGTCTGAGACTTTAATTTCAACAGTATTCAATCCTGGCCACAGGTGACGGTTCATTGTATTTTCAGATTGCCACCAGCTTAATAAGGCTTCAAAGCTTTGTCCCTTGGAATCTATGGGCCAGTACAACTGTGGCGAGAAATAATCCACCCATCCTTTATTTAACCATAATTTAGCATCTGCATAAAGTTCGTCATATTGAGAAGACCCTATAATTCCTGCAGGATATCCGGGTTTCCATATTCCAAACGGGCTGATCCCAAATCTTACAGTGTTTTTTTCTGCATGAATTTCTTTATAGATACGTTCTACAAATTTATTCACGTTATCTCTTCTCCAATCTGCTCTGGATAAAGTCCCTCCGCTGCTTACATAAGCACTCCAACTTGCATTATCCGGAAAATCCGCACCTTTATTATAGGTAGCATAAGGATAGAAATAATCGTCGAAATGCACAGCATCAATATCATATCTTTTTACAATATCTTTCACTACGTTGGAAACATGACCTTGTGTTTTCGGATTGGCAGGATCGAACCAGTGCATTCCATTCTTTAGTCTTACCACAATATCGGACAATTTATTGGCCATTGACAGCTTATTCACAGCACCACCGTTGGTATGATGCGCACGATAAGGGTTTAACCATACATGCAATTCCAGACCTCTTTTATGGGCTTCTTCAATCCAGAACTGAAGCGGGTCATAGTTTGGATATGGAGCTGTTCCTGTTTCTCCGGTCAGGAAGTAAGACCATGGTTCGATATTACTTGTATACAATGCATCTGCGGAAGGCCTGATCTGGAAAATAGCCGCATTGAAATTATTGTCTTTCAGCATATCAAGCATACTGATTGCTTCTGCTTTCTGTTGATCCACTGTAAGGTCATTTCTCGAAGGCCAGTTGATATTAGCAACACTCGCGATCCATGCTCCGCGGAATTCTCTTTTGATTTCCGGAAGATTGGTTCTGAAATTTTCTTCAGTTGAGGCTGCTGTTCCTGTTGCAGGTTTTACAGCTACCGGATTTACTTTTGGAGGGTTTGTATTGTTGGTTGGTTTTGTCGGATTCTTTGTGGAAGGTGTTTTTACAACATTGTTCTGAACGGAACATGAGGTAGTGTAAGATGCAAAAACGCCCAATAAAACGATAAGTTTTAATTTATTTATTCTCATAGTCACAAAACTACTTTAAAATTTATTTTTATTTTCAGAGATTATTATGCCAAAATAAGCATTTTAATGGGTGGTATAGAAAAAAAGCCTCGAAAATCGAGGCTTTGATTTTTATATATAAGATTCAGATTATGCTTTTGCAGATCTTTCTACTCTTTTTCTTTCTTCTTCTGAAAGGATTTTCTTTCTCATTCTGATGAAGTTTGGAGTTACCTCGATCGCTTCATCACCCTGGATGTATTCCATACATTCTTCAAGTGAGAATAAGATTTTTGGAGCAACACCGGTATCTTTATCTTTTCCGGAAGCTCTCATGTTGTTCAACTGTTTTGCTTCCACGATGTTTACTACCAGGTCTCCAGGTTTGTTTTGTTCACCGATGATCATCCCTGTGTAGATTTCCTCTCCCGGATCAACGAAGAACTTACCTCTATCCTGTAGTTTAGCAATAGAATATTCAGTAGCCGGACCGGTAGTTTTGCTGATCAAAACACCGTTGTTTCTTCCAGGGATAGCACCTTTGAAAGGCTTGTACTCTGTGAAACGGTGTGCCATGATAGCTTCACCGGCAGTAGCTGTCAACATCTGAGAACGTAATCCGATCAGACCTCTTGAAGGAATTTCGAATTCCATGTGCTGCATTTCACCTTTAGTTTCCATGATGTGAAGGTCACCTTTTCTCTGCGTTGCCAGATCGATAACTCTCGAAGCAAATTCTTCAGGAACATCAACAACTAAAGATTCATAAGGCTCGCATTTTTCACCGTCTATTTCTTTGAAGATAACCTGTGGCTGACCGATAGTCATTTCGTACCCTTCTCTTCTCATTGTTTCGATCAAAACTGATAAGTGAAGAATACCTCTACCGAATACAAGGAATGTATTGGCATCGTCAGTCTGCTGAACTCTTAATGCAAGGTTTTTCTCTAGTTCTTTTGTTAATCTTTCTTTAAGGTGGTTTGAAGTAACATATTTACCGTCTTTACCGAAGAAAGGTGAGTTGTTGATAGAGAACGTCATGTTTAGCGTAGGCTCATCAATTGCTGTTCTTTCCAATGGCTCAGGATTTTCAAGATCAACGAAAGAATCACCGATCTGGAATGCATCAAAACCTACTACAGCACAGATATCTCCAGCTTGTACTTCAGTTACTTTTTTCTTTCCTAATCCTTCGAAAACGTAAAGTTCTTTTACTTTCCCTTTTACAATTTTACCTTCTGCCTGAGCAAGACCAATCCACTGAGATTCTTTGATCTCACCTCTTGTCACTTTCCCGATTGCAATTCTTCCTAAGAAAGAAGAGAAGTCAAGAGAAGTAATCTGCATCTGAAGATTTCCTTCTGTTACTTTCGGTTCAGGAACATATTGTAAAATACCATCTAACAGTGGTAAGATATCTTCAGTTGGCTCTAATGAAGTATTGAACCATCCTTGTTTTGAAGATCCATAGAATGTAGGGAAATCCAATTGTTCTTCTGTAGCTTCAAGGTTGAAGAACAAGTCAAATACTTTATCATGAACTTCGTCCGGACGGCAGTTTGGTTTATCTACTTTATTGATAACCACTAATGGTCTCAATCCTAATTCCAATGCTTTCTGAAGTACGAATCTTGTTTGTGGCATTGGCCCTTCGAACGCATCCACCAACAAAATAACCCCATCAGCCATTTTCAATACTCTTTCTACTTCTCCACCAAAATCGGCGTGACCAGGAGTATCAATTACGTTAATTTTTGTGTCTTTATAAGTAACAGAAATATTCTTGGATAAGATGGTGATCCCTCTTTCTCTTTCAAGATCGTTGTTATCCATAATTAACTCCCCACTCTCCTGATTTTCTCTGAAAATGTTGGTAGCGTGAATGATCTTGTCAACCAAAGTCGTCTTTCCGTGGTCAACGTGTGCGATAATCGCAATATTTCTAATGTTTTGCATAAAAGATTTTTACGGGTGCAAAAGTAGTGAATTTTAATGAAAAAATATTTAGTTATCTAAATATTTAATAATTTGTTTAAAATACTTATTTACAAGACAATAAAAAAGAGTGTCCGAAAAACACTCTTTAAGTTATTTATACACAAGCTTGTATTTCGCATGGATCTATTACAGGCGGTTCACCGCATATGATGTCAAACTCTGCACAATTACTGGAGAAGCCGGTTCCCCAGCCCCATCTTACGGCACATGTGTCTGCATCTTTGCATCTTACCATTCCTTTAACGATTCCTCCCTGAACTGATTTCATTTCAGTTCTGGAAATTTTTCTAAGATTTATCATGTTGTTTTGTTTATTTGTTATTAGCATGATAAAAATATAAAAAAATATAACACGAAACATCATATTTAAATTTTTAACATTTTTAATATCAATGCCTTATCAATCGATAAAAAAACACCAGATCAATTAAAACCACAAGAATGAATTTCACTAGAAAAGACTTTTTGGATACTTTGTGATTAAAAAGAATCATTCCGGAAGCCGCTCCTAAAATTCCTCCTAAAAGAGAGATTCCTAAAAGCATGTTCTCGGAAATTCTCCATTGATGTTTTTTGGCTTGCCATTTATCAAAACCAAAGACACCAAATGTAATAAAGTTCATGACCAACAGAAAAGGAACCATTTTCAATTATTTTGATGCAAAAATAAAGTTTAATCTAGAGAAGGTACTCAAACTTATAAAAATGTCCGATAATTTAACCCATCTAAGAAAAGATTTAACAAATAAGGTATGGTCAAGATTAATCATTCTCATTTTTTAAACTTACAATGAAGACTATTTTAATGATCTTAATGTTTAAATTTGCTCTTCTAAAAATAAATCAATGACAGTACACGATCTGGTGGGCACCTACTCTATTGAAGGAAGCAACCAAGCGGAGTCCTCTACACCAACTTATCATGGTATATTGACTTTAACTATTGATGAGAACAATCGTATTATTGCCCAGTGGATGATTGGCGATCACCAGCAAAATGGAACAGGATTTTATAAAGATCAGATTTTAGTAATTAATTTCAACTACGAAGGAGAAGATGATAAAATCTATAAAGGAGTTGCTGTTTACCGCTGCCTTAATAAAGACATCCTGGATGGATTCTGGTCTGAGAAACACGGCAATCCACTGTATCTTGGCAGTGAATATTGTGTAAGAATTCAGAATTCTAAGATTGTCAATTAGTTTCTTCATCCATTGAACAAAAAAATCTAAATAAAAAGAGCTGCCTTCGTGAAGGCAGCTCCAGTAGTTATTTAAACTTTAAATAACTTATTTTTTAGCTTTTACATCGATGGCAATCTCGATATCTTTGCTGATCATCCATTCTGCAGGATCTGCTTCAGAAGTACCGAATTTAAGCCCCCAATCTGCTCTGTTTACAGTAAATTTAGCCTGAATAGCAGCTGAATTTTCAGCTACCTCTACTTTCGCAGGGAAGGTAACGTTCATTGTTTTTCCTGATAATGTAAGGTTTCCGCTTACTGTTTTATTAGCTCCTGCTACAGCATCTTTTGGTGCTTCTTTCAAATCTGTAACACTTGTAATTTTGAAATCTGAAGTAGGGTTTTTAGCTACATCAAAGAAATCAGGATTTTTAAGGTGAGCTTCAAGGTCTGCTGGCTTTTTATCTTTCTCTGTTACTGAAGCCGGATCTACTTTGATAGAATTCATATCAATAATAAAGTTTCCTGCAGCAACTTGTCCACCATCAATGCTAAGATCTCCGGATTTTACAGTAAGTGTTCCCCAACGAGGTGCCATACCTCCTTTATGGAATGCTTTCCAGTTTACTACTGAAGCTACTGTATCTACTGCCAGTGTTTCACCTTTGCTTTCAGCTACTTTCTGCTCCTGAGCTGTCGCTGCAGACTCTGCTGATTTTTCTTTATTACATGATGCTAAAAGCAATCCTACTCCTACTAATGCAATTACGCTAATTTTTTTCATATTGAACTGTTTTAAAAAAGTTTATTGAAATTTTGTTGTTTTCGGATACAAAAATAGAAAAACCTATTTGGAGGAGCCTTAACATACATCAAGAAATGTGGTATTTTTTATATTATTTGCAGTCATACATCCATTTGCGATACACATCCCATCTGTATTGGGAATCATAATGACTGGAGAAATCCGTCTTCTTTTGAGTTCCATTCCTGGAGCAATCTTCGGAATTATCTTTCTGCGGATTTCCTTTTACAGTCCATCCCGTATCAGAATAATCAGTATAGGTACCATCATTACCGTTTTTTAAAATTACAGTCCGTTCGTATTCCTGTACGCTGCATTTACATTTTTTAGGAACTTCCGGGTCAGTGTTGATACAAGATATCATAAAAGAATAACAGATGAATAATGTAAATATTTTTCTCATGTTTATTATGGTAATTAGATTTTAGGAAAGCATAAATAAGAAAATGCTTAAACATTACCACCCATCAAACAAAAAATTAAATATTAGTTTTCTATTATTTAAGATTACAGTAACAAAATCAACAATAACTCTTCAATATAACATCATTTCATTAAAACAATGTATTTGTCTTTTTATTTAAATTTATTTTTTCTGTTTTAATTTATCTCAAAAAATGTAATTTTACCGCTTCGTAGCAAAACACAACCTTTCATAGAAACATGTCAAAAAAACTAATAACTGCATTTGCAATAGGTACAATATACTGCATCAATGCACAAACAAAAGCTGAAGAAGCAATTAAAACCCTTGAACAGAAATATCCTCAGGAGAAAATACATTTATTATTGAATAAAAACAGTTTTGTTGCAGGAGATAATCTATGGTTTAAAGCTTTCGTATTTGATGGGTATACTACCACAAAAACATCAAGTTCCCTTTTTATAGAACTGTATGACAAAAATAAAAATCAAATTAGTAAAAAACTTTTTCCATTAATAGAGGGAGAAGGAAACGGAAGCATTTTTTTACCTGATTCTTTAAAGGAGGATGTATATTATATCAGAGCCTATACCACCTGGATGGCAAACTTCAGTGAAGATTTTCAGCTCGTAAAGCCTATCCCTATATACAATCCCAGTTCTCCCGAGAAGTTAATTATAAACAGTGATTCCCACTGGACAGCATCTGTGCATCCTGAAAGTGGAAATTTCATAGATGGAATCAATACCAAATTTGCAGTAAGACTACAGTCAAATGGAGAAGGTCCTTCCAATTGGGAAGGCTATATAATTGATACCAACAATCCAAATGTAAAAATTTCAACATTCAAAGGGTTGGATCAGAATGTCGGCTTATTCAGCCTTACTCCAAAGAGTGGAAAAAAATATCAATTGATTATTCAGGATAGCCAGGGACTAACTCAAAACATTTCTCTTCCAGATGTTTTGCCATCTGGAATCAATCTTCAGGTAACCAGCGATAAAACTCATCTTACTTATTCCTTAAAAGCACAAAATTTACCAGAAGGTTCAAAATATTTTAAAATAATAGGAACAATGGCTAATCAATTGGTCTACAAAGCCAAAATTAGCAAAGTTTCAAATGATGCTCAATATCCTATTTCTTACAATCAACTTGTTAATGGTATTTTACAACTGACAGTTTTTGATGATAAAGAAAATATTATAGCAAGTAGATTATCTTTTGTACAGCCACACTCTTTACAAGTTAAAAAGCCTACCATACAATCTCTTTCTTTAAACAATAATCCCCGAGAAAAAAGCTCATTTGATATTTTTAAAAATTCAAATCATTCTCGTTATACTGTATTAATAACTGATGCAGAGGCTGGCAACACAGAAGAAGATCAAAACTTGTTGAGCTCATTTTGGCTTACGGGTGATATTACCTCAAAAATCACAAAACCTGCTCAGTATTTCTCCTCCAATCGTAATACAGATGCTTTGGATGCTCTTCTAATTTCAGAAAAATGGAAAAGATTTGACTGGCAATCCATTATGTCCGGAAACTACCCTGTCATTAAATACGAGCCACAAAATTTTCTCTCTTATAAAGGAAAGATCAATGTTCAGGGGAAACCTGCTCCCAATACAGATTTAAATTTAATTTTCGATGGCAACTCAGGGCCTCAAATTTTTCAGGTAAAATCTGACAATAATGGATTCTTTACATTGAACAATCTGCTTTTTGAAGATACAATGAAATTTTCTTATCAATTAAACACGAAACAACCAGATCCTAATTACACCGTCTTTTTTCAACCTAACTATGAGTTTGTTCCCTATCAAAAGAAACTACCTTTAACATCCTATCAGTTAACACAACGATCTTCGAATGAACAACCTTCGAAGGAAGTTACGAGAGCTCTCACAGCCCTTAATACCCAAAAAGCCATCAGTGACAAAGTGATCAATATTGCGGAAGTAAAATTAAAGGGAGAAATAAAGGATAAGACAAAAAAATTAAATAAGCAATTAAGCAGTTCTCTTTTCACAAGTATTGATGAAAATGTCTTTGATTTTGTTAATAATCCCAATCTACAGGGTTCAACCAATATCTTACAGTGGCTGCAGGGTAAAGTTGCTGGCCTGAGTGTCCAATTCCAAAATGGAGATTATATACCTTACATCAGAGGGAGTGCGGCCAGTGTATTCCTGGATGAGATAAATGTTGACCCCGGACAAATATCTGGCTTGCCTCTATCAGAAATTGCTATGGTAAAAGTAAGCAAAGGTTCCGTCGTAGGAGTTTTCGGAGGTGATGTAGGTATTATTGCAATTTATACCAAAAGAAGTGGGCCTTTAGGGAAAACCATTGATAAAAGTTTACCTTCACAATTAAGAAAAATAACATTAAACGGATATAATAAAGAGATTCCTTTTGATAATCCTGTTTACGAAAACGACAGTTTTAAAAGTATTCCACAAGACACCAGAAGTATTCTTTACTGGAATCCCTTTTTAGAAGATCAACCCTTAGAACCTTTGAATATTCAGTTCTACAACAATGACGATGCTAAAAAATATAAAATCATTATAATGGGATATGATAAAAACAATGAAACTCCACTTTATTATAATGAAATTCTACCTAATTAATTTTTAAAATTATCATACAGCCTGATTACATTTTCTGTAATCAGGCTTTTTTTATATTCAATTTCACTTTTTCCATTCCAAAACCTTATTTTAGCTATCCGAAAACAGAACAATGACGACCGTAGAATTTATACAGAAGCAACTCAATATTTCCGAAAAGAGCATCAACAATACTTTACAATTACTATCCGAAGACTGTACCATTCCTTTTATTTCCCGTTATCGAAAAGACAAAACCGGGAATCTTGATGAAATACAAATCGAGCAGATCTCAAAAATCAGCAAGCAATTTGAAGACATTGTCAAGAGAAAAGAATCGATCTTAAAATCAATAGAAGAACAGAATTCTTTAACTCCTGAACTTCAGCAAAGGATAGAAGAAAGTTTTGATATCCAGGAGCTGGAAGACCTTTATTTACCTTTCAAAAAACGTAAGAAAACCAAAGCAGATGCAGCCAAGGAAAAAGGACTGGAACCTTTAGCCAAAATCATTATGAGTCAGAAAAGCAGTGATCTTCTTTTTCTGGCTTCAAAATATCTTAACAGCGAAGTGAGTTCTGAAGAAGAAGCACTGCAGGGAGCAAGAGATATCATGGCAGAATGGATTAATGAAAACATGTATGTCCGTAAGAACCTTCGCAGGCTATTTCAGCGCAAAGCAGTAGTGACCTCCAAGGTTATAAAAGCTAAAAAAGACGAAGAAGAAGCCCAGAAATTCTCCCAATATTTTGAATGGGAGGAAAGTCTTGGCAGAACTCCTTCTCACAGACTTCTGGCCATGCTGAGAGCCGAAGCAGAAGGTTTCGTAAAAACAAATGTAGGCATAGACAAAGAAGAAGCTATTGACTTTATTGAAAAGGCCATTATCAAATCTAATAATGAAAGTTCTGAACAAATTGCACTGGCAATAAAAGACAGTTATAAAAGACTTCTGGAACCTGCCATTTCCAATGAAACCCTACAGGAAGCCAAAGAAAAAGCAGACAGAAAAGCGATTGAAATTTTCTCTGAAAACTTAAGTCAACTTCTGCTTGCTCCACCCTTAGGAGAAAAAAGAATTCTGGCAATAGATCCTGGCTACCGAAGCGGATGCAAAGTAGTCTGTCTGGATGAGAAAGGAGACTTACTGCACAACGAAACCCTCTACCCTCACGCCCCACAGAATGAAAGCGGAATGGCTATGAAAAAAATCCGTTCCATGGTAAATGCTTATAACATTGAAGCTATTTCTATAGGTAACGGAACTGCAAGTCGTGAAACAGAATTCTTTATCAAAAAAATTGCTTTTGATAAACCTTTGCAGGTTTTTGTAGTCTCAGAGGCTGGAGCATCCGTATATTCTGCAAGTAAAATTGCAAGAGATGAGTTTCCCTCGTATGATGTAACGGTACGTGGAGCAGTTTCCATCGGAAGAAGACTTTCTGATCCTCTTGCTGAATTAGTAAAGATAGATGCCAAATCTATTGGTGTAGGACAATATCAGCATGATGTAGATCAGACCCAACTGAAAAATGAGCTTGATTCCACTGTGATGAAATGTGTAAACTCTGTGGGAATTAATTTAAATACTGCCAGTAAGTCCCTATTAAGCTATGTTTCCGGAATCGGTGAGAAAATGGCAGAAAACATTGTAAATTACCGTACTGAAAACGGTGCATTCGAAGATAGAAAACAGCTTAAAAAAGTTCCGAGACTTGGAGAAAAAGCCTTCCAGCAAGCTGCTGCTTTTGTAAGAATCAGCAATGCCCGAAACCCATTGGATAACTCTGCTGTACACCCTGAAGCTTATGGAATTGTTGAGAAAATGGCAAAAGATTTAGGTATTAAAACCCATGAACTGATCGCCAATAAAGAAAAAATAGCTCTGGTAAAACCCGAGAACTATATGACAGGCGAAATCGGGATCTTAGGAATTAAAGATATTTTGAAAGAACTTGAAAAACCTGGATTAGACCCTAGAAAAGCAGCAAAAGTATTTGAATTCGATCCGAATGTTAAAAGCATTAAAGATTTAAAAACTGGCATGATCCTTCCGGGAATTGTCAATAATATTACCGCTTTTGGGTGCTTTGTAGATCTGGGAATCAAAGAAAGCGGACTGGTTCATATTTCCCAGCTGAAAGAAGGATTTGTATCAGATGTAAACGAAGTGGTAAAACTTCATCAGCATGTTCGCGTAAAGGTAACAGAAGTAGATGAAACAAGAAAAAGAGTACAGCTGAGCATGATTTTGTAATTTTTAACTGAACCCTATTTAAATTAAAACCTCAAATCAATCATTTTGAAAACAAAGAATCTAATCTTCGATCTGGATGGAACATTATGGGATTCCAGAGCTACGATTATCAAAATATGGAATAAAGTATTGGGCAAGCATCAGCTGATCCAAAAAGAACTGAAACCTGAAGACATGGATCAGTATATGGGATTACTAGCCCACGATATTGTAAAAGATATTATTCCCGGCATTTCAGACCTGCAGGCCCGGGAACTCCTTTCTGAAATTGTAGCCGAAGAAAATAAAACCCTTCACTTAGAAGGCGGGATATTATATAATGGTGTAGGAGAGACTTTAAAGAGCCTGGCCAACATCTATTCCCTTTTCATCGTAAGCAACTGCCAGGATGGTTATATTGAATCATTTTTAGATTATTATCAGTTCAATGATCTTTTTATTGATTTTGAGTCTCACGGACGAACCCAAAAAAATAAATCTGAAAACATACAGCTTCTCATAGAAAGAAATCAGTTATCCACTGAAGACTCAGTTTACATTGGTGATACTCAAACCGATTATAACTCAGCAAAATCCAATGGATTATTATTTATTTACTGTAAATACGGGTTTGGGAAGCTCAGCGATCCCTTGTATGAACCAGCAATTACTACCTTTTCAGAGCTGAATGTTCACATTTCTGACATTACAAAATAAAAGGCTTCTCTTCAGAGAAGTCTTTTTTATTATCAAACCGCGTATCCTTATTTCCACACTATATTCTGGAATTTAAGTCTTGTAAAAAAAAGTAAATATCCACATCCGATGGAATATTTAATTTTTTCCGTAATCTGTTTTTCTTAGTCTGAACTGATCTGTGCTGCATAAATCCATATTGTGCAATTTCTTTAGAAGAGAATCCCAGTTGTATCATGGCACAAAAAGAAAGTTCATTAATTGATAGCTTTGGATTAATTTCAAAAAGTCCTTCAACTAAATCAGGATAAGCACTTTTATATTCATTAAAAAATAAAGGATCATTTTTCCTGGCTAACGACATTAGTCTGTCATCGTTAACGGACATCTTTTTTATTAAAAATTCCGTCTCCAGTTCTCTTTCCTCTATAATTTTACGTTTTTTGATAATTCTTTTATTATAAACATAATACACAATTATAATAATGCCCAATAATGAAAAAACGATTACATTATACATATGGGTTGAGTTCTGCTGCTCTATCTCTTCTTTCTCTTTTTCCTCAGTCATTTTATCAACAGAAGTATTGATTGATTTATCCCATACCTTTTCCAGACTATCATTTAATTTAGCATATCTCACCAGATAATCTTTTTCTTTCGCTCCATTGTTTAATTTTTTATAGGTCTTGGCAATAGTCTGATATAATACCGGGATCTGATATACTCTTCGGGTCTTTTTAAGGATCTCCACTGATTTAATATAATAATCCAACGCCAAAGTATAATCCTCCTTTTCAAATAAAAAATTTCTGTAATAAAAATAAGTAAGAGCCCTCTGAGAATCCCAGTAGTCTCTTTTTCTTAAAAGAGAGAATGCTCTGTTAAAATATACCTGGGTTGAATCCTCATTTTTACCCAAAAGCATATAGTGATTAGCAATCGTGGAATTGATAACCGGTGTAGGTTTTACATCTAACGCTTTATGCAAATAAATTAACGAAGAATCAATTGAATTTGTTTCTCTTAAGAAATCAGCTCTGTTAGCATAAACCAGAGATAAAATTTCCTGATCACATTTATCCTTTATTTGTTTACCATAATAAATTGCCCTTGAATTATACTTAATGGCTTTTTTATAGAGGCCTATTACATAGTTGATCTGACCATACTCCTGATATAATTTCGTATACAGATAATAATCATCAGTTCCTTCAAGATTTTGTTCAGCAACCTGCAGGTGTTGAAATGCTTTTTCATAAACCCCAACAGTAGCGTAAATATTACCCAAATTAATAGAGGAAAGTATCTCCCCTTTTTTATAATCTTGCTTTTTACTGATATTGTAAAATTTATTATTAAGATCAATCAATTCCTTCTTTTTGCCAATTACTCTTAAATCCTCATTGACTTTTATCAGCATACTATCTATATATTGAGGACTATATGTCTGAGCATAAAGTAGGGTAGAAAATGAAAAATATATTAAGATGCTTAGCAATATTTTTAAAAATTGGGTAAGCTTTAATGTTTGCATAGTTAATTTTGATAATAAGTTTTCTAAAGTGATAAAAATGGCATCAGCCTTAATAAAATTTTTCAACCTGATACCACATTATGATTTTGCCTGCCATAAAAGTAAATAAAATAAAAATATATACAAAATATACATAAAATTCTTATTAATTTTAGTTAAAATGCAAATATATTCATTACTATAATCAATATTTATTGATTATTAACAATATCCTTGAAAAAATAATAATCAAACCTACATAATTCACTAAAACTTGATTTAAATAACGTAAACTCTTTGACACAGGGGACAATCTGATAAATTCCTTTTTTTTATATAAAATTCTGTAACCCTTCCCCAAAAAGACATTTCAGCGTCTGGAATCCCGTTAATATGAAGTCAAAAAATCGATTGATGTACATTTGATGTATATGAAATTTTGCTTAAATAAAACATCATATCTAACTTTATGATAGTAAAATTTACTGATATAGCTTGGTATTTAAAAAACGAAAAAAAGCTTGGTGGATTGAAAATTGACTAAAGTTTTTGCTTCTTACAACAAAATAACTCTTTTAATATTTAATTAACAAAATCAGTTTTCATTTTTGATTTTACAAAGATCTATAATTCTGATCAAAGTTGCTACTCCCGTTTATCGGGAGTTTTTTTTTGAGCCTATATACCTTTAATAGAAAGTGATGTATTTATGTTGTATGGCTATTTGATTAGGAGAAAATAATCAGTGCTAAATTTGAACAAAAATGATGAAAAAGCTTTTATCTGTTATATTATCTTCTCAAGTAGGAATTAAGATCATCCGTCTACAATACAGTGAAGACAATCACTATAATTCAGATTCTTTTTTTCATCAGCCAAACAAAAGTAAGTCCTAAGGCTTTACTATTTTTTGCGAAAATAAATTTTAACATATAATACCGTTTATCTTGAATTTTAAAAAAATACATATTGGCAGCATTATTAAAGCCAGGTTTCTGGAAGAAGCATTGGATATGCAGAGGGCATGTAACTTTATGAAGTGTACTGAATCTGAAATTGAACAAATGTTTCTTGAAGAAGATCTGACAACTGATAAATTACTAAGATGGAGCAAACTGTTAGAATATGATTTTTTCCGGGCCTACTCACAGCATCTTATCCTCTTTTCTCCTCCTAAAAAGGAAATTTCCTCTAATGCTTCGCACAAGAAAACTTCTTCTTTACCAGAGTTTAGGAAAAATATCTATACTAAGGAAATTATAGAATTTATCCTGGAACAAATTGAAACAGGAAAGAAAACAAAGCTGGAAATAATAAATGATTATAAAATCCCAAAAACAACACTCTATAAATGGATTGCAAAGTATGCAGATAAAAACATATAGGTTTATGTATGTCTTGTACAGTTATAATTAGTTTTACAGTGAATACTCTATTGTAAAACAATATTCAATAAATACGAAAAAATAGACTAAGAAATTAGTCTATTTTTTTTGTTAAGAATTCAAATAAAATTAGAAGACACTATAATCACTCTATTTTAGACGTTTTACAGACATTTGTGTTACGGGACCAGATCCTGTAGTACCTGAACTTAAATACCTGATAGTTACATCCACTGTATTATACACCCTGAAAGAATAGGTATGAGAAGTTAACATAGGAATTGACGTAATCAAAGTATAAGTCTGCTTAGGTCCGCCCCCAGCTCCACTTGATGCTCCGGCCCAATAAATATCATTCACACGTGCCACCCAAGCATTAATTGTATCATCCCATATACCCACCACTGGACTTGAAGGTGAACCATCAGCAGTGTTGATTGTTGATAACTGTGCGTTCATCATTATCTGATATACCCCATCTGCAGAAACTTTAAATGAATTAGCTGACAACGAACCCGTATACATGTTTTCATTATCTACAATTTCATTATTTAAACTTCCTATAGCAACCGGAACACCACCATTGGAACCACCTGTAACTATAAAATCATTAGTCATCTGTACTATTATTTCCTGAGCAACCACAAATTGGCCATTCAACGCAATCACAGTTCCTGTAGAGCTCGGAACACCTGCAATAGTTTGCCACGTAGGAGCATTGCCTGGTCCATTAGATTTAAGAACCTGCCCCGCAACTCCCGCAGAACCAGCAGTAGAAGCATTTCCTCCCACATTCAGTTCATTTACAACCTGCAAAGATCCGTTAACGTGCAGGTTTTTCATAGGAGTAGCAGTATTAATTCCAATTTGGGAATGATAGCATAATGAACAAAAAATACTTGCGATAAGAATAGTTTTCTTTTTCATACTGTATATTGTATTTTAATTTCATTGCTAAAGGTACAATACAATACTTTTTTGACGATAAAACCTACTACAACAAGGATACATCATTAAGAAGTAACACCTAAAAAGCTCTAAAAAATCAACATCCCGAATTTTATTTTAAAGAAATATGCCTATCTTAATTTATTATTCTCAGCCTAAATTATCTGAGATTTTTAAAGAAAAAATACAGATCAACATCTGAAGAAATATTTAATTTTTTTCTAAGCCTGTTCTTTTTATTCTGAACAGACCGATGTTCCACAAAAGTATATTGTCCAATTTCTTTTGATGTAAATCCCAGCCAAATCATGGCACAAAAAGTTAAATCAGATTTTGACAGATTAGCATTTATTGTAAGCATTTTTTTAATAAAGTCCGGATATGCTTCCTGAAATTTGTTGAGAAAATTAGGATCATTTTTTTTAGCCAGATTAATGATACAATCGTAAGAATTACTGAGCTTTTCTTTTAAAACATCCGTTTCGAATTCCTTCTGCTTTATAATATCTTTATTCTTTTGATAATGAATGTAGAAGAAGAGCAAAATAACAATAAGACAACAAACTACAATATTATAAATCAAAAATATATTCTTTCTTGAAACATTTTCAGATTCTTTTTCTCTTATAATTTCATCAATTGAAGTATTTACACTTTCATTGGATATCCTGCTCAAACTATCTTTTAGTTTGGTATACTTTTCAAGATATTCTTTTTCTTTTTCTTCATCATTTAAAACGCCATAAGTGCTTGATATTGCACTGTAAAGCAGAGGAATATTATACACTCTTTTGGTTCTTTCCAGAATGGCAACTGATTTTTTATAATATAACAAAGCTTTTTCATGCTCTTTCATTTTATTAAGAAAGTTACCATAATAGTAATAGGTCTGCCCTCTTTGAATATTCCAGTAATTCATTTTCTGCAATAGCTTCAATGCATTATTTATGTAATACGAAGACGAATCCGTATTTTTTTTATAAACCATATAATAATCCCCTATCAATGAATTAACTACCGGGCTGGATTTTATTTTTATTGCTCTGTGCAAATAAATCAGCGAAGAATCCTCATGGTGAATATTATGCAGAAAATCTGCCCTGTTTGCATAAATATCTGATAGTATTTTCTTTTCGTCGTGACCGGAAATCAGTTTACCATAATAAATAGACTGTGCATTGTATTTCAGAGCTTTTACATATAAACCAATAGCATCATTAACCTGTCCGTATTCCTGATAAAGTTTTGCAGATAAATAAGCATTATTAATTTTTTTGATGTTTTTTTCAGCTTTCTGCAAATAATAAAAAGAATTTTTGTAATCACCTATGGTTGCATGCATATTAGCAATATTAATATAACCTAAAATCTCTCCTTTCAGATAATTCTGATTTTGAGAAATAGCAATAAATTTTTCATTTAAAGAAATTAACTCTTTTTTTTGACCTCTTATTCTAAGTTTCTCGGATTTAGTTATTAATGCGTCATCTATTTGCCCTGGAGTATAATTTTGGGAATATAAGACAGTGAAAATAGACAGACAGCCAAAGACCATCATTAAAAATTGAAATATTCTTTTTATGCTCGCTCTGATCATATTGTATATTCAATTACTGTTCTTTTGATAATAGGTTAAATTAATTTGGAAATAATGCCGTTTATTATTCTTTTATTTTATGAAAAACTATTTTTTTTGAATCTGATTTTTGAATGATAATAATTGTGTTGGGAATTGTTGTAAAACTATGCTGAGGTCCTTCAATTACTTTATAAGAATACACGATATTCTGTTCGTTTTCCTGAAGACTTATAGGTATAATCTTCACTTCCAAGCTGGTTTTAGGGTAAATGAGAGCAAGTACATTTTCTTTTGAGAAATCAATAGGTGTTGGTTTCCCATTGATACCCATTGTTGTTGCAGCTCCAAAAACCCGCTCAAACTCATCCTGTGAAGTAATTATTTTTTCAGTAAGATCTTTATTATCGTAAGCATTTTTTACAAAATATTTCTTTGCTTGTTTATATGAAATATTTTTTTGAGGGGTATTTACAGTACACGAAGAAACCAGTAGCATACTTATTAAAATTATGATGATATTTTTCATTTTTTATCTATTGTGTATAAAAGCCATACTAATCATTTATCAAAACTTTAGAGAACATTACCCTGAGCAACAAATTCAGATCCTGCTGTACATACAATAGAATCATTAAAATCAGTTCCGGGTACTATTCTTGCATTAGCATCAGAAGAATTATTAATAAATGTATCGTTGGTAATGTTAAAATCTCGATTATCCAGTTTTGTCCACACTTTACTATCAAAGAAAAACTAACCGGAAGAAGTTATATTCAATGTTTGACCGGAAGATGCAGTGTCAGCATTGGTAGCAAAAACAAAAATTTTTCTTTCAGCAGAATTATATTTTTTTGTTTTACGTTGAACTCCATTGATTATACTGTCCAGTATAGTTGGCCTCATTGAGTTTCGTCCTATATTTTGAGTAGTGTCAGGACAGGAGATATTAATCTCGACTTGGGAATGCATACCTAGCCAATATAATATTAACAAGGTTAATACAATTTCTTTTTCCATACAAATTACTGTTCTTTGGTTTCGCCGCAAAAGTATAAAATAAGCATTGCGCTGTACCAAATAACACATACATCATAGATACAACAACATATAAAACATACATGTTTTCAGGCAAATAGATTTACCTTAATGTAAGAAGCAGTCAACTTGTACTGATAGCGAATTTTCCTATTTTTCCGCCACCCAGCAGAGGCTGTATGCATGATGTATTCAAAATATTGGAATATATAGGACAGAAAATATACTTTTGCGCAAAAACACAAACTACATATTTTTTATTAGCATGCAAATCATTTAGTTGATATTAAGACCAAAAATACTAGAGCCGTAATAGGCATTAAAGAATAAACTATTATAAAGTTCAAAAGCAGTTTACTTTGTTATTTTCAATATTGAAAGCATTATTTATGATTGGTTGAGACACCTTCTTTAATTATTTACGAACTCTAGTATTTATTCAAATACAGCCATTAAAAATGGCTTATAAATTGACAAAATCTACATCATTATATTACAATGAATCATTACAAACAATCTCCCTCAGTGACGCCTGATTACAAAAAAATTTACAGTGATCTTGTTGACATGAAATATCCGGAGAAAAAGCATGAGTGTGAAAAAATTTTATCGAAGAAGAATCTCTCGGCATTTGATGTGATAGAAATTAATAGAATAATATTTAGTTACAGCCAAAACATCAAGGCCAATCAGTCTCATCGTTCTTACAATAAAGAAACGATTTATAAAATTCTTGAATACCAGAAAAAGAATTATCTTAATAATACGCAGCTTGCTCTGCATTTTAAGCTGAGTCGCAATACCGTTGCAAAATGGAAAAGTTTATTCAATATTTAATCCATTCACATTCTCTATACATTTATTATGATATCCTATTTACAGTATTCATATTAAGGATTGCAGAATCTTACCTCTTTCCTATTTAGATTTAGGTTATGAGGAGCCATTCTATTTCCTAGAAGTTCATAATAAAAAATGCCATTATGGGCTAAAACATATATTTATTATTAATTTTAAAATAAATGTTTAGCCAATAATGGCGAAAAAAGATATGATATCAGAATATCACATCTTTTCTTTTCTTGTTGTGAATAAGATTCTATTTATAATCTTTAGAGCTTCTTCTAGGCTCTTTTACTTCCGGCCACTTCACAGTCTCTCCTTTTTCATCCTGAGGCATTACTCTTTTTTCCCGATTACTGAATTCAGGATCTTCGGATGCCATATAAGCTAATGCTGCGGTTAAAACCACATTATTTTTCACCTCATCAAAAACAATCTTGTCATAAGTATCTTTGGTGGTATGCCAGGTATATCCAAAATAGCCCCAGTTCAGAGAACCTAACGAAATTCCGGGTACTCCTGCTGCCACAAACGAAGCATGGTCAGAACCTCCTCCGCCTGGCATTCCTGGGAAATCAGTTTTAATATGACCTCTTACTGCTTTTGGAACTCCGTCAAGCCATCGTCCTACGTAATCATAAGCTTTTACAAATCCTTGTCCGCTGATATTGACAACACGTCCTGTTCCGTTATCCTGGTTAAAAGCAGCCTGTACTCCTTTAATAATCTGAGGATTATCCATCACAAAACCTCTCGAACCGTTTAATCCCTGTTCTTCACTCCCCCAAAGTCCGATTACAATAGTTCTTTTATTATTAGGATAATATTTTTTCAGAATTCTCATGGTTTCCAGCATGGTGATTGTTCCGGTTCCGTTATCTGTAGCTCCCTGAGCTCCGTCCCATGAATCAAGGTGAGCTGAAAGAATCACATATTCATCCGGCTTTTCTTTTCCTTTGATCATTCCAATTGTATTAAAACTTTTGGCTTCAGGAAGTACTTTTGACTGGGCATCAATTTTGATTTTAGGCTGAGTTCCTTTTTCAGCCATTCTGTAAAGCATTCCATAGTCTTCCACATCAATATCAATCATTGGAATCTTGCTTGTTTTCGCTCCAAATATTCTGTTAGCTCCCATAATACCCGTCCAGTTTGAAATGGCAATACCTGCTGCTCCTGCTTTTTCCAATGCTTCGGGAAGGGTGTTATTATCATAGCCGATGTTCTTTATATAAGCAGCAAAATCTTTGGTAGCCTGCTCTTTTTCGGCTTTCAGTTTTTCATACAATTCCGGCGTTGCAAATTCTTTGATCTGCTCATCAGAACGACCGATTTTCTGGTATTGTGCCATCAATACAATTTTCCCTTTCACAGCAGGAAGCCATTGATCAAATTCAGCTTTAGAAGATACTTTCGGAAGAACAATCACTTCTGCCTCAATTGCTTTTTTAGTAGCCGGGCTCCATGCCAGCTGTGTTGCGGAAAGAGATTTTACTCGCGGATATGTCATATCAACATGAGTAGTTCCTCTTTGCCATCCTTTCCATGTCCCGAATTGCTGAAGGTTAACGTCTACTCCCCACGAACGAAGTTTACTGGCACTCCATTCGTTTGCGGCCAGCATTTCGGGAGTTCCCACAAGACGGGGTCCGATCCCATCCAGCAGTTCAGATGCAAGATTTTCCAGCTGGGAATTATTATTAACTTCATCTACAAAACTTTTTACGATAGGGTTAAGCCTTTCTTTTGGGTCAACCTTTACCTGAGCCCATGAAAACTGAGCAGCCAGCATTACTGCAGGCACTGCAAAAAATCTATTTATCCTCATACTATTTATTGATTGGTTTAAAGATAAAGGAAATTGGGGAGATGATGAAAGATTAAGCTTAAAAAAGAAACTTTACAATTATATTATCAACTATTTCATCCAAAAAAAATAATAAAAATCTACAAACAGCTATAACTCACAAAAAAAAGACTATCAATACGACAGTCTTTGTATTCTTTAGAAATAGTATTTCATTTTCCCTGATAATAGCTTTAACTTGTTTCCCATTAAAACACTATTGAATTCAGGCAAAAAAAAACCGGCTTCAAAAAGCCGGCTAAAGGAGAATTATTTCTTAGCTTCTTCTACAGAAACTTTTCTGAATTCTTTGAACAATTTGCTTAGTTCTAAAGCTGCTTTACGAGCTCTTGTACCAGCTGCTTTGTTTCCTTTTTCCGCTTGTTGGTTTGCCTCAGTTGTGAACGCTTCAAATTCTGCGTTGATTTTTTCAATTAGTTCTTTCATTTATTTAAAAATTTAGGCTGCAAATATAGGTTTTATGGCGATTCCAGCCTAATTGTGTCGAAAAAAAATAGTGGATTTAATCATTTTTTCTAAGTCTTCCGTAAATTCAATTTAATTTTTAAAATAAAATCGAATTATTGTAGAAAACCAGCCATGTATTGGGTACTATATTAAGCAGTAGTTAATATTTAAATAAAGCATTCAAAATCAATAAGAATCAAAAAAAACAAACCAAGATTCTCTTAATAAATTTTATGCAGGAAACCATTTGAGTTTCTTTACCTTACTTCATTGTTCTTAAAGTTTTAAAACTGCAGCTCTTTTGCTTTCGCGCCTGCATTTTTTAGTAAAACAATGCTTTCAGAAGTAATTCTTTCGGTAAAAATTACCCTGAAATGAAAATAATATTTATCCGTGAAAGAAAAAGTATTTCCGGGGGTGAACAAAACCTGATGCTCTTCACAATATTGGTAAAACCTTTTCATATCAGTATTCTCAGGAAGCTGTCCCCAAATACTGTAACCTCCTTTGGGCCTGTGAAAATAAGAGCCTTCAGGAAAGGAATTTCTTAACACCTCTACTACCTGAACCGCCTGCTGGCTGAGTTTTTTCCGGAATAACCGAAGGTGTCTTTCATAACTGCTTCCCTGTAGCAGTTTCAGAACCAATTCCTGATAAACAGGAGAAACGGTGCGTCCTAAAGCAAACCTTACTCTTTCGGATTTTGCATAAAAACTTCCGGCATATAACCAGCCTAAACGAATTCCGGGAGCTAACGTCTTTGAAAACGATGAATACATCATTACTGTTCCTTTTTTATCAAAACATTTTATACTTTGCGGTCTTTGTTCTTCAAAATAAAGATCGGAGTACATATCATTCTCAATAATACAGAACTGATACGTTTCTGCCATGCTCAGAACTTCTTTTTTTGTTTCATCTTTCATTACAACACCGGTGGGATTGTGAAAATTGGGAGTCGTGACAAGAGCGCAGATCTTATTTTCCTCACAGATCGTTTTGAAATATTCAGTATCAAAACCTGTTTTATAATGTACAGGGATTTCTATGACTTTCAGTTCGAGATGCGTAAGTACTTCCAGTACAGAAAATACACATGGACTCTCAACAGCCACTACATCTCCTGCTTTTGTAACCGATTTTAAAGCAATTGTAAGGGCCTGCAAAGCCCCATCAGTGATAATTATTTCGTCCGGATTTAATACACAGCCATAAGCTCCCATTTGTTTTGCAATATGTTTCCTTAACAGCTCCAATCCGTTTGAGGGATAATACCTGAGCAGTGATGCTCCTTTCTCGCGAATAACTTCCTGCATTGTTCTGAGGATAAGCTTCTGCGGAATCAGGAGATCTCCGGGTACAGCCGTATTGAAAGAACTGAATTCTGAAGTTCTTTTGGAAGTAAGCATCATATTTTTCATAAATACCTCATCCCTCACTACGGCCGGAAGCTTTGTTTTTACTTCCGGAATATTTTCCTCCTGAATTCCTGTGACAAAATAGCCAGACCGTGGATTGCTCCTGATCAATCCTTTAATCATAAGATATTCAAATCCACTTTGTACAGAGCTTGTGCTCAGTTTGTATTTTTCCTTAATGATACGAACGGAAGGAAGCCTGTCATTTTCCTGTAAAATTCCATTGTAGATCTGCCTCTCTATTTCTGCTGTAAAAATTTCGTACTTATAGGGTTTCATCATAATACATCAACTGTACTGAACAAATTTACAAAAATACCTTTCTGTACCGATGATATTTTAGCGAACTGTATCCTTTTTGAATAGATTAATCTTATAATTTTGAATAAAAAAAATCCCATGGATATCATTTCAAAATTTACAGTAGGTTCTGAAGAGGGAATTTCTGATCTTATAACCATTATTGATTCTTCCATTTATTCATTACACAAAGAGTTTGTAAGTGAGGAAGACATAAAAAAATATATTCACCACGAAATAGATCCAAGAAAGATGATCAATGATCTGAATGATCTTTCCAACCAACTGATCATGATGTATGCTGATCAAAAACCCATTGGATACAGTATTATAAAAAGTGGTTCTTTACACATGGGTATTCCTGAGGGAAAAAGGGCTACAGAAATCAGTTTTGTGATTCTTTCAGAGTTTGACACTCCGCAGACAAGACAGTCTCTTTGGAAAAAATGCAGATCCGCAATAAGCTTTACGGATATTATATGGACCAATATGCTTGATCATGATCCTCTTTCTGAATTTTTAAAAGAGTCCGGTTTTATAGCTATGGAAAGTTCAAAGACTGGTCCTTTCCAGCTGCCATCACATATTTTGGAATTGGAAATCAATAAACGCTAACTTAATTCATCCTGAAACACTGATTTCTAAAGGTGGTAACCTATATTTTATGATGGCAATTCCTTATCATATTGCTGATATTGAGAGAGACTATAATTCATATTTTCATTATCTGGCTTACAATTAATTTGAGTAAGCAACAGTTTACCTATCTTTGATTTTTATAATTTTTACTTATGAGCGATCAGCTGGAAACGATAGAAGATTATTACAAACGCATCCGTAAAGATCAGATCAAAATATTTGATTCTGAGGATTTTGAAACCGGAAAATCCCATTTCAATATTTCCATGCGGAGATACTGTAGTTTCAAAAGTCCCTACAACCGTCGTGATTATTATAAAATAAGCTTTATCATTGGAAAAGGAACTATTCATTATGGTGCACATCAGCTTTTTATAGATGGTCCCGCCCTATTCTTTCCTTCTCCAAGTATTCCTTATTCATGGGAATGCGAAAGTGATGTTCAGGAAGGGTATTTCTGTTTGTTCAACCAGGAATTCTTCACTGGAAATTCAGAATTTAACCTGTTTAAAAAAACTTCAATGTTCAAGGAATGGAGCAAGCCTGTTGTTTTTCTGACAGAAGAGCAGGCCCAGCTGGCTACTCTTTATTTTGACCAGATCTACCGGATGAATAATTCTTCATATCCTTTCCGTTGCAGCAGTATCAAAAGCAATCTTGCTTCTGTAATGCATCTGGCACTGGAAAACCGTGTAGAAGATATCAATCCTAATGAACTTCCTGCGAATGTGCGCTTGTACAGGTTATTTGATGAGTTGCTCAACAAACAGTTCCCTTTGGATTCTCCTGCTTATCCGCTGGCATTAAAAACACCTTCTGATTTTGCAGAACACCTGAATGTGCATGTCAATCATTTGAATTCTTCTGTAAAATCTGTAACGAATCTTACTACAACACAGATTATTAAAGAAAAAATGTTTGAAGAGTCTAAAAACCTGCTGAAGTATACGAATTGGGATATTGCCCAGATAGGTTATACTTTAGGGTTTGATCAGCCTGCGCATTTTAATAATTTTTTTAAAAAGCATGCCCGGACTTCGCCCTTAAAGTTTAAGAATTTATCTTAATATTTGATTTTTGTAATTTTTGCTTTGTCTTTTAAAATCGGGTTTTGTATTTCTTGACTTATTTTTGCAATGTAAAAAATGAATGAATATGTTGAGAGAAGCATCTGAGCAAAGAATCAGATTAATTACCATTATGGCTTTCGTGTCTATCCCGCTTTCCGGGTTTGTCACGGATATTTATTTACCATCGTTCCCTTCTATGGCCAAAGAAATGATGGTTTCAGAAAAAGATATTCAGATTACCCTGACTTCATATCTGTTGAGCTACGGAATTTCTCAATTGTTTGTAGGGGGAATTCTTGACAGCATTGGCCGCTACCGTCCCAAATTGATAGCATTATTTCTGTTGATTCTGACCAGTATTTTAATTACCATGACAAATAGTATTTTACTGATCTGTTTGCTTCGTATTCTTCAGGGAGCTGCAGTTTCAGTGCTTGTTGTGGCAACACGTGCTATTTTTGTGGATATTTATGATGCAGAAAGGGTGAAACATTATTTAAGCTATTTTACCATTGTCTGGTCGTGTGGTCCTATTCTGGCGCCTTTCCTTGGTGGATATCTTGAGAAAATCTTTAACTGGCATGCTAATTTCTATTTTCTGGCAGCTTATGCCGGATTTCTGTTTCTTTTCGAATGGTTTTTTAGCGGGGAAAGTCTTCCACAGAAAAAGAAGCTGGATCTTTCAGAGAATATAAGTCTTTATAAAATGATGCTTAAAAACAGGATTTTCATGTTGGGGATTTTCATTTTAGGACTGAGCTACTCTATTGTTATGTTGTTTAATATTACCGGACCCTTTATTATTGAAAACACCTTTCATTTTACACCGGTGGTTATTGGATACTGTACTTTAATCTTAGGATTCTCATGGATGATTGGAGGGTTTATAGGAAAACGAAGACTGACTCTGGATTTTAAACCACGAATTCTACAGCCTATTCTTTTGCAGCTGATTCTGATTGCAGGACTGATCACTACCAGTTATTTTGCAGAAAGCCTTTTCATTATGATTCCCTTTGCCTTTTTTATTCATATCTGCTCCGGAATTTTATTCACCTCATTTTTCACGACAAGTATGCTTTACTTTCCTAAAAATGCAGGCACTGCCGGTGGATTGATGGGTGGATTGGTATATGTGATCACTTCGGTAACAAGTTTCATTATCTCGGTAAGTGGAACGGTAACGGATCAAAAAGGTCTTTCCTGGCGCTATCTGATCATTGCGTGTTTCCTTTTGGGGATTATTCTAATTATGCATCAAGCCGTTAAAAAAGAAAAAGCAGAGAACTAATCTCTGCTTTTTTATAGTTATTAAAAGATCAATGGATTGGCAATTAATTCTAAAAAGGATCTGCAACCGTATTGTTCATTTTTACTTCGAACTGCACATCAGGGGTTAAACTTGTTCCATTCAGGTAAATCCAATCTGTTCCTGACTTTTTATATACCTGAAGATAATAGGTATTTCCAATTCCTGTTGTATCCTTGAAAGCTACAATATCTCCATCTTCAACACTTGTTGAAAGATTTCCTGCTTTTTTCTTTACAATCTGAATCCTCATGTTGTAAGTTGTCTTTCCATGTTTCGGATAAAAATAATAGCTTCCACTTCCTGTTGAGTACCAATACCAGAAATGATTAAGCCTTTCACTGGTTTCTACTCTTACATATCCTTCTTTCAGATCAAAATAATTATCAGAATCACCGATATTTACAATATTGAACCAGGTACTTGCATCCGGTTGTGAAGAAGAGACCGTCAGCCAGTCATTAGGTGTTGAAAGATTTGAAGTGATATATTTCCCTGAAGAGACAGATTTTAATGAAATACGGTCATGCTTTCTGAATTTCAGACTTTTTGTAGGTGTCTTCTCATCCGAGTAAACATTAGCTTCTACAGGATAGTGATCTGAATATTCTGCCCAATGATATTGAATTCCGGCTATATTTGTATACGTCATGAGATTTGAAGATACAGGGTCAAAAACGATATTCTGCCACGTTGGTGGTACAAGATGATCATTGGAAACCAGGATATAATCAAGATATTCACGTTTATTTTCCGGATAAGGATAATGATAGGAAGCCATTATATTGGTTTTCGGATCCCATGAATAAGGCAATCCTTTGTATATGGGAGCACTTACATTAAGCGTTTGCAGCATATCAGCATATTCGGGAGTATCTTTAATGATATTAAAATCTCCGCCATAGATCACCATTTCATCTTCAGGTATATTCAACCGGTCAACAAATGTCTTCATCATTTGCAGCTGCTGTTTACGGATCGCTACCTCATTCCCATTACAGGAAGGTTGTGTAGACTGTGCGTGTGTTGCTATAAAATGGACACGTTTTCCATCTTTTAAGATTCTGACATACACAAGGCCCTTCAGACAGTTTCCATCATAAGAACATCCTGCCGGAAAAATATATTGCTCTTTTCTCTCTATGGGATATTTACTGACAATCATCACTCCTCCGTCTTCGAATCCTCCGGAAATAAACTCACGCCAGTAACCGGAAGTCTTATCCCAGCCATCTTTCGTCTGTCCCAATACAGGAGTCTGATAAGGAAAGCTTGGAAGAAGTTTGTTACGCAGCTTAGCAGCGGCAGAATTATCAAAGCATTCCTGAAGCATAAGAACGTCATAATTCTTTAAAAAGGACGCTGCCCCCAGCCTCTCAGCTCTATTTTGCTGAGACCATTGCGTCATACCAGATACCAGGAGTTCTTTCAATAGGAAAGTATTGTAAGATAATACCTTAATATTGGGGAAAGAACCTCTCATTGCATTTTCTTTTGCAACAGGAAGTGTTTCATCAGGCTGAAACTGGTCTGATCTGCACGATAAAAGGGTAAGAAGATAAAGTACCGATAGAAACCGGCACAACGAAATTCGCATGTGATTCATAAGTTTTTAAGTTAAAATTGTTTTGTTTTGTGTGGCCAAAGTATGATTTACCCTATTAACTAAAATGAACCCAATATTATCTAAATGATAATTTTCTGCTACGCGATTTAACTATTAAAAAAGGTAAGAATCTAACGGCCTAATTAGTTTTAATTAAAACTAATTTTACGTATATTTGTTAAGGTAAGTTATGCTGAAAATCCTTTTGACAGATACCTTATCCTGCTATATTAGTATAAAAGTATGTCCGCAAAACAGAATAACATATCAGAACTTGCATTGGAGCTTGGCCTTGCCATGAGTGAAATGAAAAGCCGTCTTCGACAGAAGATTCAGACTATTATTAATGATTATGATCCGGATTTGTCTTTTGAACTGATTGAAATCCTCGGATTGCTTTCACGAAATTGTGGTATCAACCAGCAGGAAATAGGAAATAAAGTAAGCAAAGACAAGTCAAGTATTACTTATCTTATCAACAGTCTTGTCAACCGAAATCTTGTTGAACGGATAGCTGATAAAAATGACCGCAGAAATAAACAGATCTTTTTAACTCCAAAAGGTAAACAGATTGTAGAAACCGTTTATCCCTGGGCATTGGATCTTTATAAAAAGGCAGCAGATGATATTCAGGAAGAAGAAATCATCAAAGCTCTGCTTCTGGTAAAAAAAATGACAGCAAACCTGGAAGAATCAGGACCAAAACATCATACAATATGAGAACAATCCTTGTACCTGTTGATTTTACATCAACTACGGAAAATGCAGTAAGAATTGCTGCAGATTGGGCAAAAGCCTACGAATATCAAAATATTATCCTACTCAAAACAGCAGGGGAATCTGAATTTGATTATCTGCATATCGCAGAAGGGCATTCATTTGTGAATGAAGAAAGTGTCAATAACCTGTTGCAAAGGACAGAATTGTTATTCGATCAGCTGATAGGAATTGTTGCTGAAAAATCACCAGAAATAAAGGTTTCCAAAGTATTGATTGATTGGACATTAACCAGAAGCATTAATGAGCTCTTAAAAAATCAGCCGTCTGTAGAACTGATTATTCTGGGAAGTGATGATCAGACTTCCTCCACTGAGAGTTTTGTTTCGGAGCATATTATAAGTATTGCCAGAACAAGCCCTGTAAAAACACTAATTGTACCGCACAGCTACCAATATACTCCTGTTAAGAATATATTTATCCCTTGTGATATCAAGGGTATTAAAAGATTGGAGAGACTGTTTCATCACAAATCTGTTATTCATAAACAGGATGTTCGTCTTTCATTTTTAAATATCAATACCCGCGAAAAAGAAGACGAGAACCAGAAAAAGGAACTGGAAGATTATATCCGCGAACATTTAACAGAGATTCCGAGCAGCATTCATTATTCTCACGATGAAAATATTATAAAAGGTATCCTGAACTTTGCGGCATCTGATAACGCAGATCTTATAATAGCGCTACCCGGTAAACACAGCTTTCTGTACTATCTGGCAAGCAGAAGTATTTCCGAGGGAATTTACCAGAATACCCATCAGCCTGTTTTAATTTTAAAATAATAAGTGAACGGAAAGTGAATAACTAAAAGCTAATAATAAATTTTGGTGCTTTCAATTTTAACCATTTTCTGCTCTTCCATTTTCTTGACATACCGGATCACCGTCTCCACCCGAAGACCGGTTAAGGTTGCTATTTGCTGTCTGGTATAGGGAACCAGAAATGAATAGGGCTCTTCAAATCCGAAATATCTTTTAATATGATCAAAAAGCTTCATGAGCTTTACAATAGGATCTGAAATGGCCAGAAAGCTGGAAATCATAAACCTGAAATGCATTCTGTCTGCCATGTATTTATTAATCTCAAGGAGTAATTCCGGATTTTCCATCAGTATTTCGAGAACTTTGGTTTTGGAAATTCTAATAATTTCACACTGGGTAACGGCAATAGCATTAATGGCGTAATGATGATCAGTAAATAAATAGCTTTCACCAATGCAATGCCCGTCAAAAGGGAACCCATGAACAAATTCTTTTCCGTCTTCCAAAAACGTATTCAGTTTCACGGTGCCTTGTCTGATCTGGAAATAATATTTCGCTGCAGTACCTTCCTGAAAAACAGCATCTCCTGCTTCATAATTTTCCAGGGTGGCTTTGTGAAAAAATAATAAGTCTTCGCTTATGACCATCTTGTTATTATTAATTTGAGTAAAAATAGTTAAAGTGTAAGCAATGCTACAACTTATCAAATACCACAAAAACATAGTATTCCTAATTTTAACACTACACTACGATCTTTTTATCAGGCTGTAATTTTCTTTTTATGTCTTGCTCCCCAATCTGCCAGCGCAGCAATTACATCTTTGAGTGATTCGCTATATTCTGTGGGAACATATTCTACCAACACCGGCTTCTGATCTGTAATAACGGTTCTTTCTACCAGATGATTAATCTCCAGCTTTTTCAGTTCACTGGATAATACTCTTGCTGAAATTCCACTGATGGTTCTTTGCAGTTCATTGAAGCGTGTATGGCCTCCCAGAATAGCAATCATCACCCGGATGGTCCATCTGCCTCCCAGGACATACAAAGCATCCTCTGTAGCAGACAGATGATTACTGCATTGCGGTCTCGAATACACAATTTTCTCTTCTTCCATTGTCTCTATTTTTTTATTACTAACCTAAATGTTATTACTAACCTTTTGGTAACTACTATCTTTTTATTAGTAAATATAGATAATTTTGAAACATCAATTTTAAAAAAAATAAAAAATGAAACGAGTACTTCATATTACTTCAAGCCCAAGAAGCGGGTCATCCATCAGTAAAAAGCTGGGAAATGCTGTTGTAGAAAAAATTACAGACAAATATCCAGATAGTGTTTTAAAGAAACGTGATTTAACCAATCCTCTTTTTCCTCATTTGGAAGAAACGCATATCAATGCATTTTTCACTCCAGCTGAAAACCGTACTCCTGAGCAGCTTGAAACTGTAAAACTTTCGGATACCGTCATTGATGAATTGCTTGAGGCTGATATTATCATTATTGAAGCTCCTCTATACAACTTCAGTATCACGTCAACATTGAAATCATGGCTTGATCATATCGCCAGAGCAGGAAAAACATTCAGCTATAGTGAAAATGGTCCTGAAGGTCTTGTGAAAAATAAGAAAGTTTATCTTGCTTTTTCGAGTGGCGGAGTGTACTCTGAAGGGGAAAGACAGGCCTATGATTTTGTAGTTCCTTACTTAGAAAAAACTCTTGGGTTTATGGGAATGACGGATATTTCTGTTGTACGTGCAGAAGGGCTTTCTGTTCCGGTTATTCAGGATACGGCTCTGCAGAAAGGAATTGAAAGTATTGTTGTAGAGTAAAAATTAAAAATGCTGTTCCTCTGAACAGCACTTTTTGTATCAGAATCTCATGATCAATGCAATCGGTATTTACAGAATTAAAAGAATATTTTTCTCAACATATGTAAAGGCTTCTCCGATTTTTTTCTCTCATTTTTACTTTATTAAATGAAAGATTATGGAAAATAATAAACAACCGAAACTGATTAATCCTAGCGGGCTATTTAATCCCGGTCCTTATGGTTTTTCTCACAGTATTTCTGTGGAAACTCCTTCCAGGATCTGTTTTATATCTGGACAGAGTGGCGGCGTAGGTGAACATCACGTACTGGCAGATGACTTTAAAAATCAGGTTCAGGATGCTTTGAAAAATCTACAGCTTGTTTTACAGAGCCATTCAATGACGTTTGAAAATATAGTTAAAATCACCTTGCTTATTGTTGATCACAACCAGGAAAAACTTGAGATATGGGCAGAGGAAGCTAAAAAAACATGGACATCTTCATGGCTGCCTACCAGTACTCTTATTCCTGTAAGTCAGCTGGCTTTACCCGGAATGTTGTTTGAGATTGATGCCATTGCAGTGAAAAATTAGTTTCTGTTAAGACGCTCAATGATTAATGATGAAAAACTTTTAACTCCGGTTCTGATACTTTCTTCATCCACCTGAAAATTGGGAGCATGATTCATAGCGATCATTCCTTTTTCAACATTGGAACCACCCAGGAAGAAATATACTCCTGGGATTTTTTGTTGAAAATAAGAAAAATCATCATTAAAAAACGGAACCTGACCATAATCCGGAGCAACTGCATTTTTACCATACAGATTCTGAAGTATTTCTGTTGCCGAACGGGTCAGTTTTTCATCATTAACAACTGTTGGATTTCCCTGAACAAATGAAACGGAAAGAAGATGATCTTTATATCCGCTGTCTTCAATAGCTTTTTGAACGGTAGGAATTATTTTATCCAAATTAAAGGAATTGGTCTCATACAAATAGGTTTCAAGAAAAGACTCGTTGTTTTTGGAATACATATTGAATTTCCCGTCTGTGAACAGATAATCTTTGAAAATAGTATCGGGGTTTGTCAGCCCTGCTTCAGGATCAACAATGGATTGTATTTCCCAGGGTTTACTGCCGTTAGAAGTTCGGAATAAAGAATGACTGATCTTTTTTCCCAAGCTGTTAAGTTCGTCTTCTGATAATCCGTTTTTTAGCTGAATTCTTATTCTTTTCTGATAAGCAAACATTTCGTTGGATTTCACCATAATTTGCCCGACCGGTATAGCTGTCACATGCAATCCGTAGATTTCATCGGGATTTATTTTGGAAAGCAATCCATTATTCAGCATTTCTTTTGCTCCCTTAAAGGTCTCCTCTTCAGGCTGAAATATAAAATAAACGGTTCCTTTTACTGACTTTTTATTTTTTGCGAGAACCTCTGCAATTCCTAATCCAATGGCCATATGGATATCGTGACCGCAACCATGCTGAACTCCTTTTATTGTTGATTTGAAAGTCTCCGGATCGGAATATTCATTCGGAAGGGCATCCATATCAGATCTCCAGGCAATTTTTCTGCCTTTTTTATCTCCCTTCAGAATTCCTACAACACTATGTCCGTAGGTATCTGTTTGAACTTCCATTCCCAAATCCAGAAGGTACTTTTTTATTTTTTCCTGAGTTTGCTTCTCCATTCCTGCCAACTCCGGGTTTTCATGAAAATCCCGTCTGATATTCACCAATTTATTAAATATCTTGTCTGTTTCCTTTTGAATAGCTTGATGTACTATTTGCTCATTCAAAATCCTGGAATGACTAGTTGCTTCTTTTTTGTTATTAAATCCTTGTGCAGGTAAAACAGAGGAAGCAAAGCATAATAAAGTGATGGTAAGTCTTTTCATGATCGGGATAACTGCGTTTATTGTTGCTGGTTATTGGGTTAAAAGTTCATTTATTAAGATTAGACATTTACTCTTCGCTTTCGTTACATTCTGATCATCAATTTAATTATTATTTTTTCAAGGTATTGACTTTCCGACATTACAATCGGATTCTATATTTGATACCACATTATTTAAAATAATTCTAAACTAGGTGAAAATACAATCTCCTGAAACCACCTATCAGAAAGACTTTTTTACAAAAAATTAAAATTAAATAAAAACAAATTACGTAGAAATACTGAATAGTATCTGCTGAGTTCTGATTAATTTCGGATAAACAAAATTGATAACTATGGACGGCTTGAAATACCTTCAATCATTTCTGAAAAAGAGGTGGGATCTGAAAAATCAGCAGCTGTAGATCAACAGGCTTGATAACCTCCTGATGAAAGGAGTTGAAGATATCTAACCCAAATTTTTTACGAAATGAATATTATTAACAAAATTCTCAACGTCGACGATTATTATTTCGACGTGTTTATGTCTATCTCGGAAGCGCTTGCCGGATTTACGGTAAACGAGCTACAGTCAACAGGACTTGCAGAAACTTACTACACCTATGTTTTAAAAAGCCTGGAAGCAGCCACTTTCGTAGAATTCCTTACCGTTTCTAAAAATATTCTTGAAAATTCTTCCGGTGAAGAGGAATTAAAAAAGGCCATTCAATCTGAAATTATTGGCAACCCGGGAATGAATGACATTGCCGGAAAAGTAATCACCATGTGGTATTTGGGAACCTGGGAAGGAGCCTATATCAATGATCTTTCTTATAAAGAAGGTCTTGTCTGGAATCTGATGCACTCGCATCCTCCGGGAGCAAAACAGCCGGGATATAAATCATGGAATATTAAACCTGTAAACAGCAACTCATGAGCCAGACTACCAACAAAAAAGATGTGATCATCGTAGGAACGGGGATCGCAGGATCATTGATCGCAAAGCTACTGTCTGATCATGTATTTGACGTAACCAAAGGAAAAATGATCCACCGTGCAGATGCCGGAAAATCGGATCATATCAAAGAAATATCAATACTCATGTATGAGGCGGGGCTGGAAGCAGGTATTGAACTGGATTCCGTATCCTCAATGACCACTTATAATGAATATATCCGTACTTTTTACAGAGAGGAAGCCAAAGTTCCCAACTCTCCTTATCCCAACTTAAAGCAGGCACCTTCTCCCAATGTGTTGGATATGGAACATATTATTCAGCCGTATCCGGATAAAAAAGGGTATCTGGTTCAATTTGGACCGATGCCCTTTGCCAGTGATGCCATAAGAGTGGGAGGCGGAACAACCCTTCACTGGCTGGGAACGACTCCAAGAATGCTTCCCAACGATTTCAAACTTACAGAAAAATATGGCATTACCATTCCAAAGCCGGGTTCTGCTGAGCAAGCACCTGTTAACTGGCCGATAAGCTATGAAGAATTAAGACCTTATTACGAGATGGCTGAGTTTGAAATCGGGGTTTCCGGGGATGTTTCGAGACAGGAATATCCTATTGATGAAAAAACGGAAGAATATTATGGAAATTATGTATTTCCTATGGAAGAAATTCCTCAGAGTTACATGGATCATAAGATTATTGAGGGGCTTAAGGGCACAAGCGTGAAACTAAATTCAGGAGAGATTCCTTTAATGATGGTACCTTCTCCACAGGGAAGGAATTCCATTCCAAATCCAAAATACGGAAAAACAAAGATCATCAAAGCTGAACCGAAGGATTCCGGATATCAACTGGTTTTAGACAGCTCTGAAAAAGAAGAATACAAAGCTCTTGGTTCTGTATGGAATCCTTACATGGGAGAACGCTGTGAAGGAAACGCATCCTGTGTTCCGATCTGCCCCGTTCAGGCGAAGTACAATGCATTAAAAACATTGAAAAAAGCTTTATATAAACTTAATGATAATGAAAATCTTAAGCGCAATCCATACATGCAGATTCAGGCGCAGAGTGTGGTTTACAGGCTGAGCATTGATCCCAATGATAAAGATAAGATATCCAGGGTTCACTTAAGAAGATATGCTTCAAAAGAGAAAACAGATTTTGTTGAAGAATCCGTTGATACTTCGGATGCCATTGTGATTCTGGCTGCTAACGCTTTTGAAAATCCCAAAATTCTGCTGAACTCCAAATATACCGTTAACAATGTTGAAAAAACGGCTGCTAACAGCAGTGATCAGGTAGGAAGAAACCTTATGGATCATATGGTAATGCTGACATGGGGACTTTTCCCTGAACCCGTTTATCCTTACAGAGGTCCAGGTTCTACTACAAACATTTCGTCTTTCCGTGACGGAAATTTCAGAGGTGAATTTTCAGCATGGATTTCTCCGCTTGACAATTGGGGATGGGGATGGCCGGCATTTTCTCCGGGATCAGATGTTACCTATTTTATCACAGAGGAGAATCTTTTTGGAACAGAATTAAGAAAAGAACTTATCAACAGGCTTTCAAAACAGGTATTATTCCATTTTGAGATTGAGCAGTTACCTAATCCCAATAACAGGGTTACCATTAACGATCAATATCTGGATGTGCTTGGAATTCCGCGTCCTGTCATTCATTATGAACTGACAGAGTATGAAATGAAAGCTATGGAGCAGGCAAAAGATGCGTCGGATCAAATGTTTGAAAGATTAAACATTAAGGATTTCACAAAATATACTGCAGAAGACAAAAACTCTGTGATATACAATGGGAAAAGATATTCTTACAACGGAGCCGGCCACATCGTGGGAACTCACAGAATGGGTTCTAAAGCCGAAGATTCTGTAACCAACAGCTATTGCAAAACCTGGGATCACCCGAATTTGTACGTCGTAGGCGCAGGAAATATGACCACGCTGGGAACTTCAAATCCTACTTTAACATTATCAGCATTCACGATCCGTTCTGTAGAATCTATCCTTGCTGATCTTGAAATTCAACTTAAAAAATAATAACATGAGACAAAGACTGATCAATAAAACAGCACAACCGCAGGAAACCCTATTAACCGCAGGAAGAATGGCAGCAAGAAGCGCCGTGGTTACAGAAGCCATTTCATTACCTTCTTTATTATTTGATTCAACATTGAGCAAAGAAGACTGGATAGAAGGATTAAAACATCACAGCAAAACCCTTACTAATCTTTTATTGAATGATCAGATTGAGGACTTTAATGCCTATCTGGAAGCTCAATTCGGTTCTGTAGCTCCAGAAGTAAAAAAAGGAGTAACAGAAATTGATTACAAACCTGTTTTGCAGGACCTTTTACAAACAGCAATCCTTATCGAACATTCTACCATTCCTCCTTACCTTACGGCTTTATACTCCATCAAAGATGGAACCAATGCTCTGGCTTCGCAAATTATCAGAAGTGTGGCTGTAGAAGAAATGCTTCACCTGATTATGGTTTGTAATGTTCTGAATGCCATCGATATTCAGCCTTCTGTCAATCAAAAGGAGAACTACCCTACTTATCCTATGAAATTACCAATGAATGTGGATTTCTATGTGGGTCTGGAAACATTTTCAAGCAACAGCATTGCCACATTTATAGCCATTGAAAGTCCAAGCAAACCTTTGGTAAAAGCTCCGAAATATGATTACGAAACCGATTCTTCTTCATTATATTCTCAAAGAGCAACAGTACAGGATAGCAACTTCTGGACTCTTGAAAATATGAAAGGTTTCATCATGGAAAATGTACACACGATTGGGGAGTATTATGATGTTTTATTCTTCTACATTGTTGTTTTTCAAATTATTGCTTATTACAAAGAGCATGGGAAACTTCCAACAAATTTTGAGGAATTAAATACCGGAGGAATTTTCACTGGAAACCCGTCAAAACAGATCCGCCCTGAGCAATATTATGGAAGTGGTGGAAAACTGCACTCTGTAGAAGCTTTAGCTGGAGTCATTGCTGTTTTCCAGGAAATTAAAGGCCAGGGGGAAGGTGCTGATGATTCTATTTTTGATGTGGACCCATCTCAGTTTGAAGAAGGAGTTGAACTGGCTCATTATTTCAGATTTAAAGAGGTTTTCCACGAGCACTTCTATCTGGGAGGAAACTATGAAAATTTCATGGATGAAAACGGAATGATGCCTGTAACAACGCCTCCTACAGGAAAAGATCTTCCGGTAGACTGGAATGAGGCCTATCCTATGAAACCCAACCCTAAAGTTGAAGATTACATCAAAAACAAAGAATTACACGCCCAGGGTGTTGAGTTCAATAAAACCTACAGACGTTTATTAGATGCTATACAAAGTGCTGTGGAAGGAAACCAGAGGGAACTGGAGAAATCTATTATGTACATGTATGCTATGAAAGAACAGGCTGTTAATCTGATGAAACAACCGTTGGATGCTCAAAATAATGCAGGTCCGACTTTCGAATACACTGAATTATAACCATAAAAACGATATATCATGCTTAAAAGAAAAAAAGAAAGTCCGGAAGCGGGAGGAGAACAGTTATTCCGCAAAATGCCGGGTCAGAATGAAGTTAATCTGGCGCAAGTAATGGACGGATATTCAAAACTTCTTATCGATGATCCGGTAAGACCATTCAGAGAAGACAACCTGCAGGCCATTGAAAATAATGTAGATTATGGAATTCTGGCTGCTCTGGATGGTACATGGGTTAGTTATAATGTTAATTACAATGAAAATGTTGCCAGGCCATCATTAGCAAGCGGAGTACATACTACTATCATGCCTTCACCCGGAACCAATTCAGGAACCATACCGGGTAAATTCGCTTTTGACAGTGAAGAATATATTGAGAAACTGACATTTTCCATCGTTCCGGGAGGAGTACGTAACCGTGGTGGTGCCAGTGAACTTTTCTGCGGGGCAGTTAAATACGAACAGAGCATTAAAAGTGTTAATACAATACCAGGGCAGGATGCTCTGAAATACACACCCATCCACGAAGAAAACGGAATGTACCTGTGGCTGAGTGACGTCTATAATCATGCAGCGACAAAAGAATCTATTAAGAGAGACCGTGGTATTCATGCCGTTTCGACAGAAGATGCCAAGTATGGATATACCGGTGAGTACAGAGATGAGCCTTTGCTAAGGATAACACCAGACGGAGAAGCTAATCCGAAATATGTCCTTCAAAGCCAGCTGCAACCGGGACAGCCTTATTACGAAATCATTCCTGCACAGGAAATAAAGCCTGGAGCAGGGCTTGATGGTCCTTATTTTATTCCGGACTACTCTATCTCCCGAAGCGGTGTTATTCCTCATGGAAGCACTATTACTTTGCTTGGAGATATCGTTCCTCAAAATAAAGATAATACAACGTTCTATTTAATTGAAGGTTCTCCTCAGTTTCCTTATGGTAAAGAGGCGTGGGAGACCAATCATCTTTCAATTTCACGTACCATGGGAAATGCAGGAGTAACGCCGAAAGAAATCATTGACCTTGATAAACCTGCGCCGGATTGGGTTCATGAAACTCTTGATGATAACAATGATCCGGGTTCAAACAAGATTTATACCCAGAGAATATTGGCGGACGATTTATATCCTTATTCTGTACGGCCTGATCTGCGACTGAGAGATACCTTAAGAGGCCAGAAAGTCAGCAATTATGTTCATGTGAAAATGTCTTCCAAAATGAAAACCGGAGCCCAGGGAGGAGTTTTGAATGTTCCTTTTGTAAACCGTTTCGTTCCGACTGTTGAAGTGGATATGGACATGTGGATTGAAACAGTAATTGAAGACGGAAAAGAAATTCTTCAGCTACAATATGAACAGATCGTATTCTTTGAATTTGATTTCGGGAACGATGGGGGAACAACAAGCTGGCCTCATATCCAGGTAAATACCCTTCGTAAAATACAGGATATTCCAGAGGGCCAGAGGAAGGTAATTGAAGAGCAGTTCTTTAATACCAGTGGAAATGATGCAGCTTCAGGATGTCCTTATCATAAAGGATAAACTATAATAAATATCAAACAAAAAAGAGGCAGATTATTGCCTCTTTTTTATACTCTTTATCATAGATTAAAGATTATCGTGTGTTTGTTCTACCATAAAAGATATTGCCTTTTTGATTTTTTCCCGTCCTTCAGGAGTATTGGTATCTATACCACAGAAAAGACTGCCATTCAGAGAAGAAAACATATTCAGGTAGTATAGTCCGGAAACCATAATCGCCATAATAGAACGGTAAATATCCATTTTATCTTTAAAACGGGATTCCATCAATAATTTGAAGATATATTCTCCGTTTTCTTCCTGAGTGTCAATCAGTTTTTTTAATGATTTCCGGGGCTCAGAAATAGTCCACAACAATAGTTTTTGAGCTTCTTTATTGGCGTATACATAATCAAACTGTGAAAGAAGCATATGCTCGATAAATTCTCTACCCCCATCTTCAAGATTCGGTTTCATCTTTTCCACTTCCTCGCTGGTTACTTTTACCCAGAAATCCTGTGTACGGACATATTCGTCCATGAGACCATCCATTCCTCCAAAATAAGTATAGATCATTTTCTTATCTACCCCGGCAGTAGCAGCGATATCATTAATCTTCAACCCTGCATGTCCCTTCGTTTTCAGTATTTTTCCAACGGCATCCAAAAACTTTTTTTTGCTGCGTTCCTTATTTCTAATACTTCCTGATGCTGACTTTCTTTCCATGACTAAACATTCAATATACAAGTTTAAGAAATTTTTTTATCATTTTAGACACCAACCAGTGTCTAATTTAAACTATTTGTATATATTTGCACAAACTAAAACCATTATATATATAAAACACTATCGAAGTTGAAAATTTAAAAACTATTCAGATTGTATCGTTAGTTCCCTCAGTTTAAAATATTTCGAACATCAACGACTGAGGTAAAAACACAACCAACAGCATCATTTTCCATAATGATGCTGTTTTTTATTTACAATTTGATCTGATATTAAATAAAATAACTTTTTCGATAGAAATTTTTGATCAGTTTTTCTTTTGTACTTAAAAGTGCTATTATTTTTAAGACATCCGTTGCTCTATTTTACAGGCTTAACTAAGCAATACCACAAATTAATAGAAATTTTTACACTCAATATGAAAATTAATTCATTGAATTTCAGAATATTAAATAAAATTAAGAAAAATTTTATCATTTTAAACACTTCACAGTGTCTTATTTTATATATTTGTACAAACTAAAACCAACTATATATTTTAAAACACTATTAGGTTGAAAAATAAGACAATCCAAATTGTATTATTGAGTTCCCTTCCTTTAAGACAATTCGAATAAGAAACAACTAAAGAAGTAACACAACTTATAGACAGACCATTAGAAATCTAATGGTTTTGTTTTTTTATGGAATTCAGGTTTCACACAAAAAGCTACAGGTTTTTGTAAGTATGATCCAGCATGAAAGAAACGGCTTTCCTGATATTATCCCGCCCTTTAGGACTGTCAACATCGATCCCGCAGAAAATACTTCCATTAAGAGACGCAAACATATTCAGGTAATAAAGTCCTGAAACCATAATCGCCATAATGGAACGTGCATCTTCAGCATTATCTTTAAAATAGCTGTCCATCAAAAGTTTAAAAATATATTCTCCGTTTTTTTCCTGGGTTTCAGTAAGTCTCTTTAAAGATTTACGGGATTCTGATAACCGCCAGAGAAGTAGTTTTTGTGCTTCTTTACTGGAATAAACATACTCGAACTGAGATAAAAACATATTTTCCATGAAGGATTTTCCTCCATCATCCAAGTGGGACTTTAATTCTTCAGTCTCTATTTTACTCCAATAATCCTGTGACCGGATATACTCATCTATTAAACCGTCTATTCCTCCAAAATAAGAATAAATCATTTTCTTATCCACCCCGGCTGTAGCAGCAATACTATTCACTTTCAAGGCAGTATATCCTTTTGTTCTCAGTATTTTTCCAACTGCATCCAAAAATTTTTTTTTACTGCGTTCTTTGTTCCGGATACTTCCTGCTGCCGACTTTCTTTCCATGGTACACTTTTCAATCATACAAGTTTATGAAATTTTTTTCATTTTAGACACTTTTTAGTGTCTAAATTTATATATTTGCATCAACTAATAACCATTTTTACTTAAACAGACAATCTGAGTTGTGAGGTTGAGAGAGATTAGATTGCACCGTTAGTTCCCTCAGTATCAATAGTACTGAGGTAAAACATTACTGCGGCAGCATCATTACACAAATTAATGATGCTGCTTTTATTAATGATAATATTTTTAAGAGGTTACGCCATCTTATTTCAGTTTTTGACTGGTTTTAATCTACTTTTATAAATTTTCACTTTCATAGAACGCCTTATAATAAAGGGTTTTCGTTAGATTTCAAATGACTGATAAAATAATTTTCATTTTTTTTAAATTTTAGACACTTCGCAGTGTCTTATTTTGTATATTTGCTCCAAACTAATAACCATTTTATATAGAAACACAATGTAATTTGGAAAAATTAAAAGTTTCGAACAAAAAGCAACTAAGGTAAAAACACTAAATGCAGCAGCGTCATAAATTCTCTAATGATGCTGTTTTCATTTAGTATGACTTATTTTTATTTTACTCTGCAGAAAATTGTATATACCGGGAATTCGGTATGAGAATAGTTGATATGAAGAGAGACTGTCCCCGGACAGTCTCTTATTTTTTTAATATTGAAAATCTATTAACCTCTGGCTTTTTCGTCTGTAAAAAACTGAAATCCGTCCTTCTTCTCAATAAGTTGCATTGGATATAGTGAAGGGTTATATTCACCATTCAAAACTTCGTTCAGCGCATGCTTTTTGGATTCACCAAATGCAATAGCCAGAATATTATCTGCATTATTGATGATAGGTGCTGTTAATGTGATTCTGAACATTTCCTGAGACTTAAGATAATAGGCAGACACCCATTTTTCCTTTTCATTTAAAACTTCTTCCCCTGGAAATAATGAGGCTGTATGACCGTCATCTCCCATTCCCAGCAGGATAAAATCAAAAATACCATCATCACCCAGAACAGTTCTGATCTGCTGTTCATATGCTTTTGCATAATCTTCAGGAGTTACTCCTTCAGCATACATAGGAAAGATATGGTTTTGATCTACCGGAACCTGATGGAGAAGCGCCTCATCCGTCATTCGGAAGTTGCTTTTATCATCGTTTAAAGGAACCCATCTTTCATCTACCCAAAAAAAGTAGACTTTATTCCATTCTATCTGTTCTTTATATTCCGGTGTTGCCAGTAATTTAAAAATGGCTTTAGGAGAAGAACCTCCACTTAACGCCACCACAAAACGGTCATTTTTCTGAATAGATTTTTTTGAAAGGTCAACAAATACATCTGCTGCCTTTTTGTACAGTTTTTCCAGATCGTCAAATACTGTAATATTCATTTTTTTGTCTGTTTAAATTTATATTGTTTTATACCCAGCTATGGCCTTGTCTTTCCACCAAAGCATTAACGTCTTCCGGTCCCCAGCTTCCTGCTTTATAATTCGGGAAAGATAAATCTTTATTGTTTTCCCAGGCTTCCTGGATCGTTGTGACAACATCCCAGGCTTCTTCCACCTGATCGGAACGCATAAATAAAGTAAGATCTCCTAAAAGAGCATCCTGTAACAAGGTTTCATAAGCTTCCGGAGTATCTTCTTTACAGGCAAAATTATCAAAAATCATTTCTGCAGGTTTCAGATCCAGTGTCAGTCCCGGTTTTTTGGTCATGAACTGTAGTCTGATATCCATCATGGGCTGAATATTAATAATAAGTCTGTTAGCTGATAAATGATGCGGACTGTCTGAGAACGTTGAATGAGGAAGCGGTTTAAACTGGATGGTAATGTAAGAGTGCTTTTCTTTCATTTTCTTTCCGGTACGGACATAGAAAGGAACATCCTGCCATCTTTCGTTATCCAGATAAAACTTGATCGCTGCAAAAGTCTCTGTATTGGAATCCGAAGCAATTCCGTCTTCCTGACGGTAGCCTTTCACTTCCACTCCATTTATGATTCCTTTCGCATACTGGCCTCTTACCGCATAATGATCAACCTGATCGGAAGATATTCTCCGGATTGATTTCAGCACATCAACCTTCCGGTCTCTGATTTCGCCGGACTGCAATGAAGCAGGTGGCTCCATAGCCACCATACACAGGATCTGCAACAGGTGGTTCTGAATCATATCCCTTAACGCGCCAGTCTGTTCATAAAACGCTCCTCTTGTTTCGACCCCAACTTCTTCTGCTACTGTAATCTGTACAGATTCTATGTATTTATGATCCCATAACGGTTCAAAAATTGAATTTCCGAATCTGAATGCCAATATATTCTGCACCGTTTCTTTTCCAAGATAGTGGTCGATACGATAGATCTGCTCTTCTTCAAAAGTCTTTGCCAAGAGGCTGTTCAATTCAATCGCTGACTGTTTGTTATGCCCAAAAGGTTTCTCAATAATGATACGGTCCTTTTTCGGATCAGAAGCTAATGAAGTTGTCTTGATATGATTGGATATCGTAGAAATAAAATTAGGTCCTATGGACAAGTAGAACAATCTGTTTGCTCTCATCCCATACACGGAATCAAATTCCTGCAATTTCTGCTGCAGCTTCTCATAAGAACTTTCCTCATCCAGCTGATGCTGAAAGTAAGTAATATGAGCCTGGAAACCTGCCCAGTCTTCCGAAGTCACTTTTTTTCTGGAGAAACTCTCGAGATTTTCTTTAATATAATTTCTAAAATTCTCGTTGGTATTTTCTGCCCTTCCCAATGCTACAATATTAAAGCCTTTGGGCATTCTGCCATCGATATATAAGTTATAAAATGCCGGAAAAAGTTTTCTTTTTGCCAGATCTCCTGTAGCACCAAAGATAACGATAGTTGTTGGCTGCAAGATTCTATTTTGATTCATTTCTTCCGAATTTTTAATTGTTTGCACTTTGCCAAGATGTATGAAAAACACCTTCTCTGTCAATACGCTGATACGTATGAGCTCCAAAATAATCACGCTGAGCCTGGATCAGGTTTACAGGAAGAGATTCTGTAGTGTAGGCATCAAAATATCCCAAAGCCGTTTGGATTCCTAAGCTTGATATTCCGTTGGCAGCAGCATATCCCGCTGTTTTTCTTAACGCTTTGATTTTTGATTTTACCAGTTCAGAAATATCGTGATCAAGAAGAATATTAGAAAGATTAGGATTCTGGATATAAGCTGAATAGAATTTTTCCAGCAGTACGGAACGGATAATACATCCTCCTCTCCAGATTTTCACAACATCTTTAAGAGGAATTTCAAAACCATATTCTTCAGATGCTTTTACCAGTAAAGATAAACCTTGTGCATAGCTGATCAGTGTAGAAAGGAAAAGAGCATCGCCTACTTCCTTAATGAATAATTCTGTATTTTCCGGCTTTACAATTTCGCTTTCAGCATATATTTTTGATGCCTGAACTCTTTCGTTTTTATAGGCAGATAAAATTCTTGAAGTTACCGCAATATCAATCGTAGGAATAGAAACTCCGATTTCCATAGCTTGTTCGGAAGTCCATTTCCCTGTTCCTTTTGCTCCTGCTTTATCTAAAATCTGATCCACAAGATAGCCCTCTGTTAATGAATCTTTTTGGGTGAAGATATCTCTGGTAATTTCAATAAGGAATGAGTTCATTTCACCATTATTCCATTCCTTGAAAACCTGATAGAGCTGCTCATTATTTAGCCCTGCTCCTCTTTTAAGAAGGTCATAGGCTTCACTGATCAGCTGCATAATAGCATATTCAATACCGTTGTGTACCATTTTCACATAGTTTCCGGCAGATCCTTTTCCCATGTATGCTGTACAGGCTTCATTATCTACTTTTGCAGCAATGGCTTCCAGCATTGGTTTCAGAAGTTTGAATGCTTCCGGATCACCTCCCGGCATTATACTGGGTCCTGTTCGGGCTCCTTTTTCACCTCCTGACACTCCCATTCCCATAAAATGCAGTTTTTTGGATGCCAGGTCAGCAACACGTCTGTTGGTATCTTCGAAATAAGAATTTCCTGCATCGATCACGATATCACCTTCACTCAAAAGTGGGGTAATATTTTCCAGCACAGCATCTACAGGTTTTCCTGCAGGAACCATAAGAATAATTTTTCTTGGAACTTCCAGCGCAGATACAAAATCTTCTAAAGAGCCTGTACCTTTCACCTTCATTTCTGAAGCAGCTCCGCCTTCTAATTCTTTCACTTTTTCCTGATCAAGGTCAAATCCTGCGATTGAAAACCCGTTGCCAGCAATATTATAAAGCAGATTCCGCCCCATTACTCCAAGGCCAACCAGTCCATAACTATATCTTTCCATTATATCGGTATTAATATGAATTTTGTTATACAGACAATAAAATTACGGAAATGCCTAGTATGAAAAAAATAAAAGGAAATAAAAAGTTGAGAGCACTTTTGTTTTCCCTCATTTATAATCCCCTAATATTCACATTTTCACATGATTTTGTGTTTACAGAATAAAATTCAATCATTAATATGGGAATGATCTATGAAAACAGTCTGTTTTTTGGCATAATTAAACTTATATTTGCCAAAATTTATAAAGTAATGAACTATAAACTTGAACTCAACACTCAGGAGCCTAATTCTAAAATCGTTTTTAATAATATCATATTTGATTCGTTCAAGATTAATATAGTTGAAAGATATATCGGGTCAATGAAGGCTCGTCCTACCTTATGTGAGGTTTTATTTAAAGTAAGAACTTTAGATAATGTCATTATCAACAGAAAAGATGGTCATATAAGAGTAAAGGTAAAGGGAGATGATTTTGAAACATATCAGAAATTATCCAGAGACCTGAATTCTTACGAATACAAAAACAAACTGATTAACAGAAAAGACGTAGAACAGAATTATGTTCATTTCATCCTGAGTTTAGTAATTACAAATTATCAGCTTAACTAAGCTGTTCCGACCATTCTCCTTCTATCATTTGGAGAAGGAGAACGGTCAGGAAAACAATACACAGAGAGCAGCCGGTTTTTAAAATAAAAACGGTAAGTGATACTGAGCATTCTATTTTAATTCTCAGCGATTTTGAGCTGGAAATATTTAAAAAAGTATAGTTTAAATCAAATTATTCGTTATTACGTAGGATATTGCTTCGATGATATTTTTCACTCCGATTCTTTCAAACAATTTGCTTCTGTGAAACTTTATTGTACTTGGAGACACAAACAACTGCTCTGCGATTTCTTCTATTTTTAATCCCTGAAGGTAAAGCCGAAGTATTTCAATTTCTCTCAATTTCAGGGCAACTTTAGATTCTTCCGTCCATTTTCCCGTGGAGAGATTATATTTCCAATAGGTTTCTGAGGCATTGGAAACGATCCTGATATTTCCTGCAGACCGGTTGAGGGAATAAGAGGCTACGCAGACTATTTTGGAGATTTCTCCGTCATCATACAGTTCTATGGGTGTAATCTTATGATTGACCAGTACATCTATGCTATTGGTATATTTTAGATGGAAATCATAGGTAATGGTGTGTACTTTTTTCTCTTCAGGTGAAAGACATTCAAAAAACTGGAATCCATAAGTACTTACTTTCTTTAAAATTTCAAGATCTTCCTTCTTGGTATATTTACGAAAAAAGTTATAACCCATTTTTTCAACTTCAGCAGAACTTAAGCCGGAGAAAAGAAGAGGATTCTCAGAAATAAACTCTAATTTCTTTGTTTTAAGATCAGCGATATAAATACAGCCCAGACTGGTTTCCGAGACTGCTTTAAGCACATTTAAATATCTGTCGGATGCGTTCTTTTTTCCAGAAACTGATATGCCTGACGCATTCCTGGTATACAATGAATTTATTTTATCACTCATATTTTTGACATGATAACAAGGGTTTCAAAACTATTTTTATTTGGCTACTTTCTGCAAACATATTCATAATTATGCTAAATAAAAAATCTGTTAAAACTTAAGTATAACTAAAATTAAAACTACAAAGCATTTATTTTAATATCAAAAAAATCTACACTTTGTTATTTTATTAAATTTTTACTATTTCTAAAAAAGCACTTTACGTCTTATACTGGTGCATAAGCGGGTTAAAAGATGTAAAAACAAAAAAAAGATCAGAAAAAAGCATGCATTTTTACGGTGACTTTTTTACATTGGCCTTTCTAAAAGCATTTTACACGGAACATTCCCCACTTAATTCATTAATATTTGATTTAAAACTATACAAAAGTATAGTCATATTAAGTTTATATTAAATTATTTTTACCCAAACCATAATAATAAAAAACTAAACTAAGAAAACTATGAAAAAATGAGAGAAATCTAAAAACATTCAACCCATAACTACTTGTGCAGCAAAGTGAGTGATTTTTATTAAAAAATATCAAACAGTCGCTTACCCTGTAACTGCAATTATTCCCACTTACTTAGACCCTACTATTTTTCTGTTTATCCATTGCTCACCTTTTATATAAAGAGGTGATGTGGAAATGCAGTGATATGTTTTAACCACTTATTGTCTTTATAATTGACAAACAGAGGATTGGCTAATAGATTTCTGAAACAGATCTATAGAATGATTCCGCGTTTCCTTCTAAAAAACAGTAAGTGAATTGAATAACAGACTTTAACTTAAAATGAAACTATATGAGAAAAATTCTACCCATTATCTTATTTCTAATGACTTTTTCACATGCCCGGGGACAAACCTGCGCGGCTGTTCCGGTGCCATTTGCAGAGTCATTCGGTACTGGTGCCTTACCGGCTTGCTGGACCAGTCAGAATCCTTCTTCAACCTCTACAAATGCCAATGTAAAGTGGAAATTTTCCGGATCTGCCGGATATGGAGCCACGGGAAACGGAGGAAAACCGGCTGGAACTTTTGCATGGGTTGACGCCTCTTCCCCATATGCAGGTGAACACACTGTGGAACTTATAAGTCCTCAGATCAACTTAGCGGGATTAACAAATCCTTATATCAAATTCGAATGGTTTAAAGATCATCTGACCGGACTCAACGGTACAGTACCTGCCGCCGATCATAATCAGCTGAAACTTGCGGTAAATAACGGTTCGGGCTGGGTACAAGTCTGGTCGAGTGACACCAATGCTCCTGAATGGAGAACTGTTGGTGTTCCTTTGGCGGCAAGTTATGTGGGAACAACCATTCAGTTAAAATTTACAGTGGATAAAGATGCAGCAGGAAATGGAAATTTCTATGATGATGTCTTATTGGATGAAGTTCAGGTAATACAGGCTCCTACCTGTTTTGAACCTGTCACTTTACCTGCTTCCAATATAGCCCCTGCTTCTGCAACATTGAACTGGACAGCTCCGCTTGCTCCGGCACCGGCACCAGCCAATGGTTATGAATATTTCTACAGTATAAACAATACTCCTCCTGCTGCCGCAACATCAGGCACACCCAATCCAGGAACGAGCGTTAATATCAGCTCCCTTACTCCCGGAGCTACTTATTACTGGTGGATAAGGTCTGTTTGTTCAGCAACGGACAAATCACCATGGGTTGCAGGTGCTCCTTTCACTCCCGGGCAGATTGGAGGTGGTACAGCTACTCATGCTTTTTTACCTGTGTATTCCTGTTCAGGATTTAATTATTCCCAGCAGATTTATATGGCTTCAGAGATTGGGGCGGCTGTAGGAACAAATAATTATATAACCGCTATCAGGTTTTTTGTTTCCACCACTGCAGCTACCCAAGCTAATTATAACCAATGGGTAGTATCTATGGGAAACACGTCACAAGTAGATTTCCCAACCACCTCAAGCTGGATACCTTCCACTTCTTTAACACAGGTATATTCCGGTACTTTGCCAACAATGACAGCGGGCACATGGGTTGAAATTCCTCTAAGTACTCCATTCTTATGGGACGGCGTCAGCAATGTGGTGATAAGTGTTGACGAGAATTCAACAGGAACATCATGTACCGCCAACTGGGGAAGTTATTCTGCGGGAAATAACCGTGGAATGATTTATTACAATTCAACGACCAATCCGGACCCGGCAAATCTTCCTGCTGCAACAAGCAGATATGCTGTATTACCAAGGGTACAATTAACAGGAACCACATTACCAAGCTGTACCAATACACCTCCAGCCAATATTGCAGTAAATAATATTACAGCCACCTCAGCCAATGTTACCTGGACTGCAACAGCCAATGCCACCTATGTCGTAAGATACAGAATCCCTCCTTCTCTTACATGGCAAACAATCAATGTAACAACTCCTTTTACCAATAGTGTAACGCTTACCTCCTTAACTGAGCAGACTCAACATGAGGTAGAGATTGCAACCATTTGTGGAACCCAGGGAATATTTTCTGCTCCTGTCGGTTTTACAACTCCTGCGCTGACTTATTGTAACGCTGCAACAGCTACCGTGACGAATGGCTATATCAACAATATTACGATGATGGGTACCAATGTTCCTTTAACAAGTAATACTTCCGGGCCAACAACGTATACAGATTATTCTACAGATCCTGCAAAGACAATTACACTTCTGAGAAATTCAGTTAACAATACACTGTCTGTAGGAAGATCAATTATATCAGGAACCTATTCTACCAATGCGTGGATAGATTTTAACGGAGATGGTATTTTTGATAATAATCCGGCAACAAGCCCTGGTGGGGAAAGAATCATGAATCTGGGCTATTCAAATACAACGCCTGTTACGGCTGCTTTTGATGTTCCAGCCAATGCCTACGTGGGAACAAGTAAAGTAAAAATGCGCGTCATCGTATATTCTCTCACTCCACCTAATGCTTGCGGACCTTTAACCAGCAATGGAGAAGTGGAGGATTATTATGTGAAGTTTATAGATTTACAGCCTTGTAGTACTGCCGCTCCCACTACTATTGCGGTGAATAACCTTACGCATAATTCTGCCTATGTATCATGGATGCCTGCTTCCAATGCTACTTATATTATCAGATGGAGACAGGGAAATACAGGGGCATGGCTTCCAGCTGCAACAGGACAGACACTTCCGACAGGACAAAGCTTTTATACCATAACGGGACTTGCCGAGCAGACCGGATATCAGGTACAGATTGCAACTCTCTGTAATGGAAATCAGGGGGCATTTTCTCCAAGTGTAAGTTTTACAACTCCGCCTTTAACGTATTGCAACATGACCGGAACGGGAACAAACGATTATATTTCAAACGTAAAAGTTACCCCTGTCAATTTCCCGGTAATGGACAATACTTCTGTTCAGACAAATTACATCAGTTATACATCTGCTGCTACACTTATTAATCTTGAAATAGGTTCTCAGGGAAATCAGCTGTCAGTTTCCAAAGGCTGGGAAGGAACTCAGTATGCTGATGCTGTAAATGCATGGATCGATTGGGACAGAAATGGAATTTTTACAGATGCTGAAAAAATAATGACTTCTGCAGCAAGTACAACAACTCCTGTAACCAACACTTTTGATGTTCCTGCAACAGGTGTTTATACAGGACCTTTAACAACAACTATGAGAGTGGTCATGAAACGAACCAGTGCTCCTGTAATGTGCGCAGATGCAGCCAACGGTGAAGTGGAAGATTATGCAGTAAGATTAAGACCATGTAATAATGCAACACCGGGAAATCCTGTATTCACCAATATCACCCATAATTCTGTGAATATCAACTGGACAGCGGCGGCAAACAGTAATGCTTTTGTTTTAGAATACAGACCTGTTACAGTACCTGTTTCTGCATGGACCACTTTAAACCTGTCTGTTTTAGGAGGAAATCCGCCCGTAACAATCAATGCTTTAACTCCTGCCACGACTTATGAAGTAAGAATTGCAGCAGTTTGCGGCAGTACGGGAACTGGAGTGTACACTCCGATTAAAACATTTACAACGAGATGTGATCCTACTCCACCATTTGTAACGATAAGTAATGTAACATCAAGCTCAGCCGTGATCACTTGGAATCCGGTTGTTCCAAGTGCTTCTTATATTTTAAGATGGAGAGAAGTAGGCACTGGCCCATGGAACACGCCAACGATCCCTCAACCACCGGCAAATTCATATACCATTCCAAACCTTGATTCATTCAAAACATATGAAGTACAGGTGGCCAATATCTGTAATGGAGAGTTAACACCCAATCCGTGGTCTAATCCAAAAGTATTTACTACGGAAAGAATATGTGAAATTCCTCCTCCGGGACTTATGATCACTCAGATTATGCCAACAACGGCAGAAGTTGTGTGGGATCCTTTTCCGGGAGCCACTTATCTGTTAAAATACAGAAAAGTAGGAATTCCAAGCTGGACCGATGTTGTGGTTTCTACGAACACTTATACTATCACAGGATTGCTGGAGCTTACCAAATACGAAATGCAGGTATCCAATATCTGTAATGGAGTACCTGGAAATTTTACAAAACTATATTATTTTACGACTCCTACCGTCATCTACTGCCCGATGTCAGCGGCCAATTCTACAACTGAATTTATTTCAAAGGTAACCGTGAAACCTAATGGCAATAAGGAAATGATTAACGAATCTCTTGCATCAACATATTCAAATTTTACGGGAAATCCTTTAAAGTTTATTGAATTGATTCAGGGATCAAAGGGCAATCAGATTACGATTGATAAGACTTTAAGTTCAGGAACTAACGCCGGCGTTGCAGTCTGGATCGACTTCAACAGAAACGGAGAATTTGACATCAATGAAAGAATTCTGGCAGACGGCCCCAATGGAAGCCCAACAGCAAGTAGCACTTTCTCGGTTCCTGACCATGCCTTCATAAGCATGACAGATTATAAATATGTAGTCATGAGAGTCGCTTTACAAAAGGATGGTATTCCTGTGAACTGTACCAATTTCAAAGATGGTGAAGTAGAAGATTATACGGTCAGAATTTCTAAACAACCTGTACCGAACTCTCTTAACCAAGCAGATATTCACATTTACCCCAATCCTGTCAGCTCAGTATTGCATGTAAAAAATATCAGCACAAAAGCTCAATATAAAATTTACAGCGCTGCGGGAAGATTGATATCGAATGGAATCATCCTGAACAATGCAATTGATGTAAGCAATCTTATCCACGGAATGTATATGATAGAGATAGAAGATGGAGGTATAACTGTTCAGAAGAAATTTATAAAAGAATCATAACCTTTTTTATTAATGAAGATTCAATTTTTAAAATCAAAATTATGTAATTCATGAAAAACATTATATTCAGTTTATTATTCATCTTATTGAGCATCCCTGTTTTGGCACAAAGAGACACAGACCATTGGTTTGCTCCTTATTATGCTTCAACAAGTTACACACAGGCATTATACCTTTCTACTGATTCTGCAATCCCTTTTGTTGTTACGATTAATAATAACAATGCTCCGATTGGTACTGTCACAATCAGTAAAAATGCCCCACAGATATTTGTTGTACCCATTGCCAATATCGCTGCCAATGTTACATCAGATGCATACAGTGTGATCAACAAAGGACTGCATGTGCAGGGGACGAAGCCATTTTACTGTTCGTTAAGAATAGTAAGCAACACTACTCATGCCGAAATCATAACAAGCAAAGGGAAAGCAGGAATTGGTAAGGAATTTTATGTGGCCGGAACTCCTACTACCTCATCACTCAGCGGCTATAATTTCACAGCAGGAATACTGGCCACTGAAAACAATACTGTAGTAACCGCTACATGGAGTGGAAACGTAACGTTCTTTGGAGCAGCTCCGGCTACCAATACTCAGACTATTACTCTTAATAAAGGACAGTCTTTTATTTTTGCAGGAGGGCCCGGAACGGGAGGACAAAACCAATCTGCTTTTATCGGAGCTAAAATTGTTTCTGATAAACCGATTACGCTTACCAACGGGAATGTGAATGGAAATTTTGGGAATAATACCGGATCGGGCTCTGATGCTATCCTTGATCAATCTGTACCTACAGAAAGACTGGGGAGTACTTTTGCCATGGTAAGAACCAGGTCTTCCTCAGATGACCTGGAAGGAGGTATCATCATTGGGACGGAAGATCATACCCAAATATTCATTAATGGTTCCACTACCCCTATAGCAACCATCAACAGTGGTGATTTTTACAGGATCACCGGGAACAATTACGTTCAGCAGGGAAATTCCGGGCATTTTAATATGTTTATTACCACTTCAAAAAATGTTTATTTATATCAATTAGTTTCGGTTAATAACAGCAGTGCAACGTGTGGATTCAACTATATCCCGCCATTGAACTGCTTCTTACCCAGAAAAATTGACGAAATCGGGAAGATCAATGAAATGCCAACCGGAACGGGAACAACAAGTACTGTTCCGAACGGAACTGTCGTAAAACTGAATATTTTAACGGAAGCCGGAGCTAATGTAACAGTCAACGGAAATCCTCCGCTGGCATCAGAAGGTCCTTTTCCATTAACCGGAAATAACAGCTGGGTGACCTATGCCATTCCATCGATAACCGGGAACGTAACGGTTATTTCTGACAAAGCTGTAACAGCAGGGATCAATGGAGGATACAGTACCTCAGGATACGGAGGGTATTTTGCAGGATTTTCTTCTATTCCGTTAATTGCCAAACAGACAGGAGAATGTATCCCGGGTATTGTCCTTGAAGTAGATGACAGCTATGATACCTATCAGTGGTATTTAAATGGTAATCCTATTACAGGTGCCAATGCCAATGCTTATACTCCATTGGTTTCCGGAAATTATACAGTGAAAATTGCTGTAGGTTCATGTACACCGGCAATCACTCCGGTTTACAAAGTATTTACGTGTCTTGAAGAGTCTACCAAGGCCATGACGGTCTGCGAGGGATATCAGTCTATTGTACCTCAGTTTACCAATTCTACTCAAAGCTATGTTCCCAGCACAGTAACAATTCTGACACCTCCGGCAAATGGTACGGCAACCATTGATCCGGCAGGAGTAATTACCTATGTTCCTAATTTCGGTTATATGGGTACGGATACTATTGTTTATAAGTTTTGCGGAAACAATCCTGATTTTACAGATTGTGAACAGGTAACGTTAACTTTAACTGTTTCTGAAAGTCCAATTGTTAAAGACGCTGCTTTAAGATCATGTTTTGAGCCTTCCAATCCTGTACTTGGCATATTTAACCTAACTTCAGCAGGAGTGAATGTACAGCCGGGAACGATTAAGCAGTATTACCCTTCTCCCGCTGACGCCCATAACGGAACCAATGAAATTCTGACTCCTGCCAATTATATCGCCCCGGACGGAGTAGTTTATATTAAAGTAAGCAATGCCAACGGATGTTACAGAATTGCGGAAGTTACCCTTACTGTTATTCCACCTACCTATTCAGAGGTATTAAAGGATAAAATTATCTGTATGGAAAGTACTACCACACTGGATGCCGGACCCGGATACACTTCTTATCTGTGGAGCACCGGAGCAACCACCCAGGTCATCAATAATGTGGGGGTAGGAACCTATTGGGTAGATCTGAAAACCAGAGAATGTACCACCAGACAGACCGTAAAGGTTTATCCTTCCGAACATCCTGTGATTGCAGATATTAACATCAGCAACAATACGGTTACCCTGACTGTAATTGGAGGAACAGCTCCTTATCAGTATTCAATGGATAATATCAGCTGGCAGAATGAAAATGTATTTACCAATGTTCCGAGGGGGAGCAATACTTTTTATGTAAAAGACTCTTATAACTGTACTCCTCTGGAAGTAGAAATTACAGTTCCCAATCTTATTAATATCATTACTCCCAATGGTGACGGAATAAATGATGTGCTGGACTATTCTGCGCTGGCCGGGAAGCCTAATTTCACATTCAGTATTTATGACCGATATGGAAGCAAAATACATGAAGGAGGTAAAGTAAACGGATATCAATGGGATGGCAGCATTGGCGGCAAGAAAGTATCCACCGGAAACTACTGGTTTGATATGGGCTGGAATGAGACCAACAAAAAACAGACTCCGATAAAATATACGGGGTGGATTATGGTAAAAAACAGAAATTAACCCAACCTCTAAAATATCAATTTTAAGTATGAAAAAGCTATTATATATATTTCTTGTGTTCTTTTCAGTTATGATTGTGGCTCAGAAAAACACCTATGTAAAGTTTGCCGTTTACAATAACGTCATCGGAACTGCCAGCATGTTTGATCTTTATAAAGACAGCATTGAAAAGGTAAACATTTTTAAAACAAAAGCCAGCTTGCCTTCTCATTTAAAGAAGTTTGACTATCTCGCTGATAACGGTTTAACAGAAATAAAGTTTAAAAAAAATGCAGGCTTTCCTGATAGTTTATCGCTGGAAATGCTGAATGAGCAGAACAATCTGCCCAAAGACCGACCTGTATTTATTGAAGGATATCAGTTTAATGATACCTCTACCTTAGTCTATAATGAAATGATTGACAACATTGAACTTATAGATTCCAACGGACAGAAAAACATCCATATTTCAACTATAAGAAATTAATTACTGATATCAATCGGAAGTTAATTTAAAAGCAGAGACTATTTCATTTCGAAATAGTCTCTGTTGCTTTTCACAATATTCTTAATCTTTATTTCAATAGTTTTGAAAACCAGACATAAATGTCCATATCACCGGGGATATTCAGTTTTTTCCTGAGATTGTATTTCTTGGTCTGCACAGTTCTTACCGAGGTGTGGGTATATTCCGCAATATCTTTTGTAGAAAAATTCAGATAAATGTAGGCGCAAAATCTTACTTCTGAGATTTTCAACACTGAAACTTTAAGGAGTTCTTCTGAAAAATGCGGACAGTATTCGTGAAAACGGGTCAGAAACTCAGGGCTGTTTTCTTTAGCAAGCCGTATGACTTCTTTAAAAATATACTCCTGTACCGGCGGTTGGTGAGGAATATCAATTTTATCCAGGTCTTTGCTTTTGTGTTTTTTATAATAATATAAGAACAGGAAAATAAAGAAAATACATATGACTGTGCTGACCAATAAAATAAACAAAAGGCCCTGTGTCAGTTTTTTTTCGTTTTTTTCTTCGGCTTCATCTTTTTTATCGATGATATCTTTTAAGAACTGATTCTGTTTTTCTTTTGCAGTTTGAATATCCAGTAACTGATTTACATAGTATGCCGTACTGTCTTTTTCTTTCATTTCTTCATACAGACTCTTCAATTCTTTGGCTACAGACTTTTGATGGAATTCATCCTTAAAATGCTGTCCGGCAATTTTTTTACACATCCACAGGTAATGCCGGACACTTTTAAAATCTTTAACAGCTCTATAATATTTTGCTGCATTGAACAGATTAAAGTACAACAAACTCTTATTATCATTTTTTTTAAGATCATTAAGAGATTCCTGAATATAACCTTTTGCCAGATCATGCCTGCCCATATCAATATATATTGCAGCCATGTAAGAAGTTGTCATAAAGCTCCAGCTCAAATGTGCTTTGTGTATTTTATACCTGTGATTTTTATTTTCTCTGTATATTTTTGAATATTTGTAAGCGATTTTTATTTTCTCCAGTGCTTTTTCTCTCTGATTCATTTCATTATAAAATCCTGCATATTGCCAATTGATCAGATACGTGTAATAGGCATTATTTTGCCTGATGGTCTCTTCATAAATTTCATCCAGAAGGCCAAAGGCCGTAACTCTTTCTCCCAGATTAAAATACAGCAGAGATTTGATTATGTGTTGATATAGAACGATTTCAAAATCAGATTCTTCATGGATCAGGTTTTCCTTATCCACTTTATCAATATAATAAAATGCTTTTTTTACCTCATTATTTTTATTGCAGATATTGGCTATTTTAAGATATCCCAATGCCATACCATCATGGTAAGAATACTTTCGGCAAATGGTAACAATACTGTCAATTTCACGTATTTCTTTGGGACCTGCCGTACAAAATTCAACATCAAAGAGAATATTTTTCAGTTCTTCTTCTGTTTGCTGTGAATAAAAAAATGTGGAAAATAAAAAAAACAAGAAGGTCAGCTTTCGTATCATGGTTTGTTCATAATCTGAATTACAATATTAATACTATCGTTCTACCATATCACTCAAACCACCTACGTATCACATACACAACATCACAAAAGGACAATTAAACACTATTTAAATTACAGAATTACCAATTACTTTTGTCCCGAAAATTATTCTATGCTTTTATATTAAAGTAGAAAATTGTGGAAACTTCAAAGTATCGGCCTATGACAACAGCTTATGATCTACCCATAAGACTTTCAATAATAAAAATACGATTACAGCATACCCTAATCCGTTCAGCGATGCTGTTACCATTTCTGACCTCTCACAAGTGGTGTCGGTTTCGGTTATGGATGCTTCCGGAAAAACAGTTAGAACGATGGAGAAACCTGCATCTCAGATCTATTTGAATGATTTAAAGGCAGGATTGCATTTCATTATTTTAAAAATGACGGACAGCACTGTAAAAACAATAAAAGCGATTAAAAAGTAACACCTTTTTCAGAATCAGAAAATAGTTTTTAATAATTAGTCTATCGTGTACCTGTAGGTTTCGTGTTATTTTCCTGCAGGTACTTTCTTAAAAGTTTTACATAAATTCAAACAATTATACTTACCACAAAGGTTATTTCATAATGAAATAGCCTTTGTTTTTACAGATATTTTAAGACTTATTTCAATAATTTTGAGAACCAGACGTAAATATCCATATCCCCGGGGATATTCAGTTTTTTCCTTAAATTATACTTTTTAGTCTGCACCGTTCTCACTGAGGTAAAAGTATATTCAGCAATTTCTTTGGTAGAAAAATTCAGGTAGAGGTAGGCGCAGAATCTTATTTCTGATATTTTCAAAAGAGAATCCTTAAGAAGTTCTTCCGAAAAACGTGGATAACTTTCATTGAAACGGGTTAAAAACTCCGGATTATTTTCTTTGGCAAGCTGTATAAGTTCTTTAAACGCGCTTTCATCCACGGAAGGCTGATGAGGAATATCTATTTTATCCAGATTTTTACTTTTATGCTTTCTATAATAATACAGGAAAAGGAAGATAAAGAGAAGACATACTCCAATGCTTACAGATAAGATCAAAAAGAGTCCTTTTGTTTCCTTCTTTATATTGCTTTTTTCCAATTCATTCTGTTTGTCTACAGTATCATTCAATGTTTGATTTTGCTCGCGGTTTACCTCTTCTATTCCCACCAGCCAGTTGGAATAGTAACCAATACTGTCTTTCTGACCAATACTTTCATATAAAGCATTAAGCTCATCTCCCACTGCAATTTGATAGTTTTCGCTTTTAAAGTAATTCTTAGCAATATTTTTAGCACTCCATAAATAGTACTGAGCCTGTTCAACATTCTTAATGACTCTGAAATATCTTCCGGCATACAGAGAAGTAATATATTTCAGACTGATATCATCTACTTTTTTTTCATTCTGAATGGCTTCTTCAATATAAATTCTGGCAGAATCCAATTTATTGAGATCTGTATATATTCCTCCGAGATAAGCTGAAGTTTTATAACTGTTACTCAATCTGTTTTTATCAATCCGGTAGCGTTTACCTTTATTTTCTCTGTATATTTTTGAAAATTGATACGCAATTTTGCTATACTTTAATGCGAGCTGCTTATTGGTTTCAATATATTTATCGGCATACTGTCTGTTGATCAGATAAATGAAATAAGCATTACCTGTCTTCATTGCATCATCATAGATTTCGTCCAATTCCTTAAAAGAAGCAACCCTTTCGCCCAATTTCCGGTATAAAAAAGATTTTTGCAAATGAACATAAAAAATGACTTCAAAATCAGTGTCAGAATTAATGAGGTTTTCTTTTTCTACTTTATTGATATAATAAAAAGACTTCTTGGTGTCATTCATTTTATCATAGATATTCGCAATCTTAAGATATCCCAATGCAACACAATCATTGTACGAATCTTTTTTACAAACTGCAATAAGACTGTCAATCTTTTCTATTTCTTTAGGCCCGGCGCTAGAAAAGTCTATATCAAAAAGAATATTCTTCATTTCTTCTTCTGTATGCTGTGCATAGAAAAAGGAAGAAATAAAAAAGAATAAAACAGTTAGTTTTTTCATCATAATCTATCAAAATAAAAATATACTATTAACACTACGCAATCGCCAAAAACCTAAAAATACATACGTATTACATACACAATGTATTAAAATCGCAATATAACATTGCTTATAATACAAAATTAGCAATTACTTTTGAATCACCGAATATTATATTCATTCTTTACAAAACCACTATTTAAATACCTAATTTTTAAAATGAGAAAAACTCTATTATCATTATTTTTGATTTCAGGTTTCTGTCTTTCCAATGCCCAAAGATGGGAACCCTCTTCACAGAAAGTATCTGAAATCAGGAGAGAGGTAAAAATCAAGTATGCTTACAAAACTGATATTAATGCATTGATACAGTTATTAAAAAACGCTGAGGAAACCGGCGCTAATGCAAAAGCAGTAACGATTCAATTACCAACGGCAGAAGGAACTGTAGAAAATTTTGCGGTATACAGTAACCCTGTAATGGAAAAATCTTTGGCTGAAAAATATGGATTAGGATCTTATGTAGGGGTGGGAATTGATGACCCTTCCAAATATGTAAGATTCAGTATATCACCAGCAGAAATACAGTCAATGATTATTAAAAACGGTGTCTTTCAGTTCATAGAACCCATTACAACGGATAAAAAGACCTATGGAGTATTCTATAAAACCGAAAGAACAGAGTCTGAGCATGGCTTTAGCTGCAGCATGGAAGGGAAAAAAGAATTGGACATTAAATCTTTAAAAAACTCCGGGAAAAATAAACTTGCCGGAATCAATATTACCGGAAGACCCGCCGCATCTATGTACAGAACCTATAGACTTGCCTTGTCTGCAACGGGTGAATATACCACGCTTTTTGGTGGGGCTGCCGGAGCTCTTGCCCAGATGAATGCTACTATGACTCGTGTCAATGGTGTTTTTGAAAAAGAATTTGCAATCCATCTTACGATACAGAATTTCCCCAATATCATCTATGCCAATCCGGCTAATGATCCTTATACCAATGATCTAAACGGACAGCTGCAACAAACCTTAAGCGCTCAGGTAGGTGATGCCAATTATGATATCGGGCATGTCTTTAATGCAGACGGAGGAGATGGAAATGCAGGGTGTATAGGTTGTATCTGTACCAATCCAACAGCTGCAGAACCTTTGGGTAAAGGTTCCGGGTATACCCAAAATCAGAACCCTGTAGGAGACACCTTTGATATTGATTATGTAGCTCATGAAATGGGACATCAGCTTGGAGGGAATCATACGTTTTCGACAGTAACTGAAAGTTCAGATGTCAATATAGAACCGGGAGGAGGTACAACTATTATGGGCTATGCGGGAATTACTGCCAATAATGTACAGATGAACAGTGATGCTTATTTTCATTATTCATCCATCAATCAAATCCTTACCAACCTTGAAGGCAAAGTGGGATGTGGTATAGCCGAAAATATTGCCAATAATGCACCGGCTATTACTCCGCTTATTTCCTATAACATTCCTAAAGGGACAGCCTATTATCTGGATGCCAATGCAGTAGATGCCAACGGGGATCAGTTTACCTACAACTGGGAACAGTATGACAGCGTAGGATCTACCAGTTCAATCTCCGGAGACAGCGGTTGGGGATTCAATCCTGAAGGTTCACTTACCCGTTCTTTTCCTGCAGTGGCTTCCGGAAGAAGATATTTCCCGAGCCTGCCTGTTGTGATGAGCGGCAAACTGACCAATAAAGATACATGGGAAACAGTTTCATATATTCCCAGAGTGTTACATTATGCGGTAACTGTACGTGATAATAATCCGAACAGACCTTTAACTATTTCTGCTGAAAATACAGTAACGGTTGGAAATGACGGCCCTTTCAAATTCAGAGGATTAAGTGCTTCTACTACTCTTTATAACAATGCAACCAACACTATTTCATGGGATGTTGCCAATACCAACCAGGCCCCCTATAATGTTGCCAATGTAAAGATTGAATATACAACCGACCTTATTAATGGATCGGCATGGACAGAACTGGTAGCTTCAACGCCTAATGACGGAAGTTTTGAAATACAGATGCCTGCTGCGCTTCAGGGAAATATTAAGCTGAGAATTTCAGCGGTAGGAAATATATTCTATGCGGTCTCTCCTACACTGACGGTAGGAAATGCCCCCGCTTCTCTGAATAATCCTCCAACAGGGCTTGCTGTTTTTGAAAATAACATCTTAAAAACCTCAGCAACCGTTTCATGGAATCATGTACCGGGAGCAACCTATTCTGTGAATTACAGAAAAACAGGAGCCGGAAACTGGTCCAATGCTGCCAGCCCTGTTAATTCAGTATTCCTGAATAACCTTGAAGATGAAACTTCTTATGAAGTTCGTGTTGCATCAGTAATCAATAATGTTGCCGGTGAATTTTCCCCTGTGTATAATTTTAAGACAAAAGGATTACGTACAGGATATGATTACTGCCTGATGACTACAGGAGGAAACACTACAAACAGTCAATATTTCAGTGGAATATTAAGAGTGACTTTAGCCAATGTGGATTTAGCCGGAAATGGGACAACCGTTCAGCACGCTTATAAAGATTATTCGGAAGATCCAGCCAGACTGATTCAGCTTACTCAGGGTGCGCAATATAATATGAACTATATTGTGTATGCTAACCGTGCTGGAGGAAACTATCAGGATTGGGTACAGGCATGGATTGATTACAACAGAAACGGAGTATTTGAAGCTTCAGAAAGAGTAGGTATTAATGGAGCTGTTCCCAATGCCAATAAAAGACATCAGGGAAGTTTTGCATTTGCAGTTCCGGCCAATGCTTACAATGGTGACAAAACATTAAGAATGAGAGTTGCCAGCGGTTTTTATAATGCGTCAGTTGATGCGTGTACAAGCCCTTCTATAAATGATAATGGAGATCTTTTCTCCCGTGGCTCAGTATGGGATTTTTCTGTAAAGATCAATGCGGCACTTGGGGTTAAAGAATCAGCTCAGTCCTCATCTGATATTGAAATTTATCCTAATCCTGCGGATACATTTATAGAAGTAAAAAACCTGAAAGGTAAAGCTGATTACAAAATTTACAGTGCAGACGGAAGACTTGTTCAGGAAGGACAACCGGACGGAAAAAGAATCAATGTTGCGTCATTGATCAAAGGAATGTACGTCATCACCATAAAGGATGATAAGACGACTTATAATACGAAATTAATCAAGAAATAGTTGTAATAATTAGTGTACCGCGTACCTGTGGGACATCTGTAATACCCGCAGGTACTTTTCCAGATCTATTTAAAAAAAATAAAACCCAGTCATTAACTCATAGTAAATCAAAAAATCTCGAACAAAGTAAATAAACTAACATTTTCATTTAAACACCTTTTAATCCTGTGCCTGCAGTATAGATTGGGTTTCCTGCAGGTACTTTTTAAGGGGTTTAATAAAAACAGATAAAGAAAAGTATAATTCTATATTGATAAAAAAACATTTTTAATCATCGTTTGTATTGTGTACCTGCATAATAAGTGGTTGTTTGCAGGTACCTTTTTTAAATAAGAATCTAAAAAACATATGATATGATAAAAAAACTACTCTTTCTGATATGTACTGGTTTTTCAGTCTTATCATTCTGCCAGTCTGATGAGGTACTGTTTATTGGAAACAGTGTCACCTATTTTAATGACATGCCTGAAATTTTCAAAAATATAGCGGCTTCAAAGGGAAAAAATGTTTCCATAACGACGCATACGCCGGGAGGAACAGGATTTGTGAATCATGTAGATGATCCGTCACTCTATCAGAAAATAAAATCTAAAAACTATCAATATGTCATCATGCAGCCAGGAACTGCTGAATCTGCCGGCCATTCCTACCCTGTTTCAGTAACCGCTGAACGTGGTCGTAAAATCAGGGATTCTATTCGTAAATACAGTCCTTGTTCTAAAATATTTCTGTATGAAATTCCTTATGGAGTACCCTCTGCAAATGAGTACAATACGTATTTTGCATTTCAGCAGAAAATTAAGGATTCCATTACAAAGATGTCTAATCTGATGCTGGTGGAAATGGTACCTGCCGGTGAATCTGCAAGGCATTACTACAATTCTTCCCAGGATCTGGCACTTCACGGATCTTATAATGATATTCATCCTGGACCTAAAGGAAGTTATCTTGTGGCAGCTTCTATGTATTCTGCAATTTTTCAGGATCATGTTTTTCCATCCTCTTTTTATAACGGGCTGCCTCAAAATACTGCTGAAAATTTTCAGACTATTGCAGATCTCGTTTTTTTTGATAATCCGGCGCAATGGAACAGCAATACGTTTCATCTTCATTCGGATTTTATAGCAGGAATTAACGGGACGACGGTAAATTTCACCAATCACTCTGCCAATTACACTTCAGTATTATGGAATTTTGGAGATGGTACCACCGATTCTTCATTGAATCCGGTTCATCAATATATGGTTCCCGGAACTTATACTGTTTCACTTACTGTCAACAAAAATGCCTGCGTAGAAACTTTCAGTAAAACAATTACGATTGGTTCTCTGGGAACTGCGGATACTAAAATGCCGACTGAACTTATATTTTACCCTAATCCTGTGAAAGATTTCTGTTACCTCAAAAGTAAAGAGAAAATGAAAGACATTGTTGTTTATGATATGGCCCAACGCAGGGTTTTTGACAGAAAAAACCTTCACACTCATGATATAAAATTAGATTTTTCAACGTACAGTAAAGGTGCTTATCTGATCAGTATCCTTTATGAAAATGATAACAGGGAAAGCATTAAGGTTTTGGTTAAATAATTGAATAACAACAAAAAGAGAATTCATCTGAGTTCTCTTTTTTATCGGATCATGAGATTAGCCTGCAACAGCCTCTTCTCTATATACCACCCCTTCGTAGCAGGCATTATAAATCGCTTTCAATTCCTCTAAAACAGGAACCCTCGGATTGAAACCTGTACAAGGGTCTGCTAAAGCATTGGCTGTGATATAATCAAGATTCTTATCCCAGTCTTCTCTTGAAATTCCAAAATCTTTGATCGCCGACTGATTATTGACTTCAGAACGTAATGTTTCAATAGCCTGAGCCAGGTCTTCAGTAGTTTGTTTCCCGATTACTCTTGCCAGATCAGGATAACGTTCTGTAGCCAGCGCATTGTAACGGATCACATTCGGAAGAAAAATAGCGTTTGAAGCTCCGTGAGGAATTCCATACAGCGCTCCTACCTGATGAGAAAGAGAGTGAACAATGCCCAGCCATGCGTTGTTGAAGGCTAAACCAGCCATAAATGATGCGTCATGCATATTCTGACGGGCCTGAATATTATCTGGATTTTCTACAGCTTCTTTAAGGTTATCAAAAACAATCTCTAAACCACCTTTAGATAAGGCATCTGCGATATTATTATCAATATTTGAAACATAGGCCTCTACACAATGTGTCAGTGCATCAAGTCCTGTATTGGAAGTTACATGTGCTGGCATTGAAGCACAGATTTCTCCGTCAATAATAGCAATATCCGGTGTCAGTTCGTAAGAAACAACAGGATATTTTACCCCTTTCTCTCTATCGGTAATCACCGCCAGCCCTGTAGTTTCAGTTCCTGTTCCACTGGTAGAAGGAATCGCAATAAATTGGGCTTTATTTCTTAACACCGGAACTGTGAAAGGTTTGATTAAAGCATCAAATTCTACCTCAGGATATTCGTAAAATACCCACATAATCTTTGCGGCATCGATGGCAGAACATCCACCTAAACCGATAATCCAGTCAGGCTGAAAAGTATTCATTATTTCCGCACCTTTCAGACATGTTGCTGATGAAGGGTCTTCTTCTACCCCTTCGAAAATCTGTGTTTTGATTCCTGCTTCATTAAGATACGCTACCGCTTTGTCAAGGGTTCCGCTGCTTCTCATGGAACTTCCACCTGTTACAATAACAGCTTTTCTTCCTTTGATATTTTTTAATTCATCAAGACTTCCCGCACCATGGAAGACTTCACCTGCAATAAATAATTTACTCATTTTCTTATCTGATTTTAATGATACAAAATTAGACAAGCCTTCATGAGCTCTGTTATACAAACGGGACTACGCGTTATACATTTGCGCCAGTTCCTGCTGAAGTTCGGTAGGAGTTTCTTTGAGTTTTGCTTTTACAAATTTATTGAGGGCTGAGGGAGAATTAAATCCCAGATCAAAAGCAATTTCCTTATGAGAAAGGTCAGAAAACATCAGCTGGCGTTTAATTTCTGTTAAAATACGGTTATGTATGGCCTGAATGGCTGTCTCTCCACAATGCTTTTTGGTGACAGAGTTTAATTTTTTGGGGGTAATAGCCAATTCTTCTGCATAATGCTGAACGGTTCGGTAGTGTTTATAATGCTCGTTTAACAGCTTTTTAAATCTTACATATACAGGCTGGTCTGCAGTTTTTTCATGCAAAACCGGATGCAGCCCGTGAATAGATTCAATGAGTCCCAGAAGAATAATTTTAATATAAAATCTCGCCTGTTCTTTTTTGATCAGTGTTGGCTGTTCGTAAATCTCTTTAATGATGAAAGTGTTATGTAAACTTTGTTCAAAGTCTTCACGGGAAAGCACCGTACAATTCAGGTGTGTGGAAAGATTGACGTTATAGGTACTCAGTTCATTTTTCAAAATGTCAGAACAAAACAGGATCTCCTCAAACAGAATAATCTTTCCTGTGAGATCTTCGCTTGAATCTGCCACAAAGTGGACCTGTTCCGGAAATATAACAGATATTTTTCCAGCTTTCATCCCATGCATTTTATCTTCAATACAAACCTGAAGTTTTCCCTGTTCTACAATAAAAATACAAAAATGGTCTTTTTTGTGAGGTTGTGCATATAGATCCAAATGATCTTTATTCAAATCAAAAATCCGGAAAGACAGATTTTTATCTTCCTGCTTCTGAATATTTTTTTTAATCTCCAGTTTCTTCATAGTTCCTTTTACCACGGCAAATTTAGGATTAAAAAAAGTTATTCGCTATTAATATTGACTCGTCAGCCTAATAATAGTGATTGGTTCAAAAGCTGTATTTCCCCTCTATCACAAGGCTGACAAGAATATTTGTATATTTTTTAAAATATTAATACAAAAAGTTTGCTTTTATGACCAATCGGTCATATATTTGCATCATTATTTACTATCATTATGGCCAAAGGGGAAGAAACCAGACAGTTCATTATAGAAAAAGCAGCTCCAATTTTTAATACAAAGGGGATTGCAGCTACTTCTATGAGTGATATTATGGAGGCCACCAAGTTGTCTAAAGGCAGTATGTACGTTCATTTTGAAAATAAGGAAGTACTTGCCTGTGCTGCTGTTGAGCATAATATGCAAATGCTGAGTGACCAACTTCAAAAAACTTTAAGCAGATTCAAAACTTCAAGGGAACAGTTATTCGCCTATATTGATTTTTTTAGTGATCCCAATCATCCACCTGTAGTTGGCGGTTGTCCCCTGTTAAACTTTGGAACAGAAGCTGATGATACCAATCCAGTCGTTAAAGGAAAGGTAAACCATGGAATAAAGCAGGGAGAAAAATTAATTTGCGGTATTATAGAAAAAGGAATTGCCAATAAAGAATTCAGAGCGGAATGGGATGCGGAAGGTTTTGCAACAGTTTTGTTTGCCATGCTTGAGGGTGGACACTTAATGTCAAGAATGGCTGGTAATAACGATAAAATGGTAACTATTGTCAATTATCTTAAAAAAACGATCGAGGAAAATACAGTGTAATTTTTTTATCCAAAATATGACCGATCGGTCATTTATGTATATAATAATTCTTTATAAAAATATAATCATAACAATTTAAAAAACAGAACAATGTCAAAAACAGTTTTAATTACAGGTGCATCAAAAGGTTTCGGAAAATCATGGGCTGAAGCTTTTTTAGCAAAAGGATACAACGTGGCAGCAACAGCCAGAAATGTAGAAACGCTTCATGATTTAAAAGAAAAATATGGAGATTCTGTACTGCCTTTAACTCTAGATGTAGATAAAAGAGAAGAATCATTAGCTGTTGTTCAGAAAGTACATCAGCACTTCGGCAGCATTGATATCCTGATCAATAACGCAGGATATGCATTAACAGGCGCAGTGGAAGAAACCAATGAACAGGAAGCAAGAGCACAGTTTGAAACGAATTTCTTTGGAACTTTATGGCTTACACAGGCAGTGCTTCCTGTTATGAGAGAGCAGAAAAGCGGTCATATTATTCAGGTTTCTTCTATTTTGGGATTAGCTACTTTACCTACCATGGGACTTTATAATGCGTCTAAGTTTGCATTGGAAGGATTAAGCGAAACGTTAGCAACGGAAGTAAAAGGATTCGGAATCAATGTAACTTTGGTAGAGCCTAACGGCTATGCTTCCAATATCTGGCATACAGGAATTAATACCCAAAGCAATCCGGTATACGATGGTGTTAAAAAGGCTTTCTCTGAATCTGAAACATCTTTTGGAAATGTAGAAGCTACTGCTCCTGCACTGATAAAGTTAGCAGAAACTGAAAATCCTCCACTGCGTTTATTGCTTGGAAAAGTAGCACTTCCGTTTGTAAAACAGAATTACGAACAGCGTCTAAAAGTCTGGGAAGAATGGAATGATGTATCCGTAGAAGCTCACGGATAATTTCCCCAAAATGCATTATAAAATAAGCTCCGTCTCTGTCAGAACGGAGCTTATTTTATTTTTCATGCTTCATCCCCGTATCGTTTTGCTTTTCACCAGCTGCAATGTCTGTTTCGCTGTGAAATATGACTACTTGAACAAGTTATTGATTTCTCAGCCTCTTTTCAGGACATAATTTTGTCTCATCAAAAAAGAAAAACAGATTTAAAATCTAATACAGCAAAGCAATGAAAACAACAATTTCAACAATTCTTTTAGCAGCAACTTTTATCTTAGGTACGCCTGCTATTTCTAAGGCACAAAAAAATGATACTGCTACTCTATTATCAAAAAATGATACCAGTATCCGTCCTTTTCACATCAATATTCCACAATCTCAGCTGGATGATCTTAAAAAACGTATTTCCGAAACCCGATTCCCGGATAAAGAGACGGTGAAAGACGCTTCCCAGGGAATTCAGCTTGAACAGTTAAAAGAACTGATCACCTACTGGGGCAACGGTTACGACTGGAGAAAAGTGGAAAATAAACTGAATGCGCTTCCCCAGTTTGTAACAAAAATTGACGGACTTGATATCCAGTTCATCCACGTACGTTCAAAAGAGTCCAATGCAATGCCGGTGATCCTCACGCATGGCTGGCCGGGATCTCCACTGGAGTTTATCAATGCTATAGATCCTTTGACAGATCCTGTAAAATACGGAGGGAAAGCAAGTGATGCCTTTGATGTGATTATACCGGCAATTCCCGGATATGGTTTTTCAGAAATTCCAACGGAAACAGGCTGGAATCCTGACCGTGTTGCCCGTGTATGGGATGTACTGATGAAAAGACTTGGCTATAAAAAGTATGTTTCTGAAGGTGGTGACCACGGCTCCGTTATTTCTGATGCATTGGCTAAACAAGCTCCCTCAGGCCTTTTGGGAATTCACCTGACGATGCCGGCTACCATTCCTGCTGAACTTGTAAAGCCCATCAATGCCGGTGACCCTGCCCCATCAGGACTTTCTGCATCAGAAGCAAAAGCATACAATGCAATGAGTACATTCTTTGGAAGAAATGCAGCCTACGGAGGAATGATGGTGACACGTCCACAAACAACAGGATATTTACTTTCTGATTCTCCAACAGCTTTAGCAGCATTCCTTTACGAAAAAATTGCAGAATGGAGTGAAAGTGATCTTCATCCTGAGAATGTCATTGGCCGTGATGCTATCCTCGATGACATTACTCTTTACTGGCTCACCAATACGGGAGCGTCTTCTTCCCGCTTCTACTGGGAAAATAACAAAAATAATTTCAGTGCCGAGGCACAGAAAACGAAAGACATTAAAGTTCCTGTAGCTATTTCGGTATTCCCTCACGAAATTTATCAGGCTCCGGAAAGCTGGTCAAAACAAGCTTATCCTACTTTATATTATTATCATAAAGCTTCCAAAGGCGGACATTTTGCAGCATGGGAACAGCCACAAGTCTTTACGGAAGAGCTAAGAGCCGCTTTCAAAGATTTAAGAAAAAAACTTTAACCATAACTATCAATCAACAATATCGTTTAATTTAAATAATAAAAATATGGAACTAAGTACCATTCAGGAAGTAGAAAATACAACAGTAGTTAACATCAGTAAAGTGTTGTATTCCGGTAATGTCGTTGTAACCGGAGGCCGTAACGGCGAAGCAAAAAGCAGTGACGGAAAGTTGGATATTGAATTAACTTCTCCCGGTTCAAAAGGAAACGGAACCAATCCGGAACAGCTATTGGCGGCAGGATGGTCGGCTTGTTTTATCGGAGCTATGCATCTGGCTTCTGCAAAAATTGGGATTACTCTTCCTGCAGACCTATCTGTCAATACCTCTGTGGACCTTGCTACCAATGATGATGGATTTTTTCTGCAGGCTCACCTGCAGATTCTTTTACCCGGTTTAGCAATAGACCAAGCAAGAAAAGTTGTAGAGACAGCTCATGCAACATGTCCTTATTCAAAAGCAACCCGTGGAAATATCAATGTAAAGATCGATGTAGTAGTTTAATTTTCACAATGTTTAGCCCATTTTGACGAAAACCTTCCCTGCTAAAGCAAGGAAGGTTTCTATTTGTTTAAATCTGTCTGAAAAAGATATTCCGGATATAAAAGTCTGTTATATTAATTTCCAAAATTGACAAAATGAGGAACATCCGTAGCAAAGCTGTTCAGTGGTAAAAGATTATTTCTGTTACTGTTAAAGTCAAAAACAGAATTATTATCAAAAGGAACACGTGGATAATACATAAAAGAAATCTGAATCCTGTTGAAAACCAGATAGGGATTATTAATTAAAACACCTATTCCGATTTTTGCATTGGCTTTGGTTTTCAATAATTTATCATCAGGCATTCCCAGCCAGCCCACTGCGGTAGTTAAATACGGACTGAAATGGAAATTCTTCCAGGTTTTATTAATAAACAATTGAAGCTGATACCTCAACACTATTTTTTTTGTTCCGATATAATCCGAATTATAAACAGGAAATTCATCTGCAGAAGAAAGGTTGATCCTATCCTTATACGAGTAATTATGCTGTGGATTTCCCAATGCTAATGTTGGAGAGAAAAAATGTCTTACTTTGGCAAATTTCCAGTCCATCAGGTTGGTAAAATACGTTCCGTCAAAGCGAAAAGATTCCCTGTTCTGGCTGTCTTCATTAAAAAACCTTCCAAACTGTGCTTTCACAGTGAAATATCCCAGTTTTGTAAAACGTCCGTAAGATGCAGAAATCCCCACATACGGATTTACTTCTTTATTTCTTGATAAACCTCCTGCAATGATGTTTACAGAATTACCATACGCAATATCCTCCGGCAAATCATACTGGAATATATTCTTCTGAACCGAGAAGTATCTCTGAATAAACCCAACAGACATCAGAAAACTGTTATAAGAACTGAAATATTTATATTGATCAATTCCTGGACTGTCTTTGTACTGATAATTTTGAAATCTTCCTATTATGGCAATATTACTGGATACCTTTTCACTGGGATCAGATGACACCGGGATCTGATAACCACCCCATAAATCTTCACTGTACACCTTTATCTGAACTTCCGGAAACGGAGTATCCGTATTTATCGGCAATAAAACTTTTCGCATAAAATATTCGAATGTAAAACCACCTGCCCATTTCGTTAAAGGTGAGAAAAAGTCTCTTCTGAGGCTGAAATTAATCCTTTCATTTCTTGAAAAGTCCCGTTCTCCAAGGATCTGGGCATTGATATAGGTACCAAAAAGATTATGGGTGGTATAGCTTCCTAACAGATAGTCCTGCTTTTCTTTGGAATCGTTTCTGTAGAGGAAGTCCAGGGTGTGGCCCAGTCCCAGCACATTCTCTTCAGTCACCCCAAGGCCAATTTTGCTTCCGGAATAACTGATTCTCGGCTTCAGACTCCAGGAATCAAGAACTTTTACCACAACATCTATAGAATCTTTGCTGGAAGTGCTGTCTGAAACACTGATATTAACTCTGTTTATAAAAGGCATCGCTCTTAGCAAACGTTCAGATTCATAGAGCTTTTGGGCATTGTATTCTTCTCCTTCTTCAAAAAGTAAAAAATTATTAACGGTCGATCTTCTGGTACTGGAATGAAGGTGATCCTTTATCCAATCATACCATTTGCCTATTTCCTTACTGTCTTTAGAGCCATATCCAAAAGGGTCAATGGTCTCTATCCTGATATTTCTGATAATTTTTTTATCATAGGTTTTCTGCGAAAGTTTTTCAGTACTGGACTTCACGGAAGTAGAATCCGGCTCTCTACGAAATATAAAGCGGTGGATGAATTTGGTAACTTTTCTTTTGTCCGAAAATTCTTCTATCTTATAATAAAGTGAATCTTTCTTCTCCTGTGCATTTAAAAAGAAAAAACCACTTAAAAGGAAAATCAGAGTTAGAGTCGTTCTAGTCATTAGTCATCAAAATTCAATAAAGTTTCTTGTATCAATTTATACGCCAATAAAGCTTCAATACCTACCACATTTAAGAAATTTTTCTATGTAAAGCTCACTTTATTCGATAGTCTCATTTTATAAATAAAAGAGTGTCTGTATTTTATTATAAATTCATGTCAGATTAAGCCTAACATCAGTATTACATTCAGCGTGAAATAAAACACAGAATAACCAGTTCTTTCAAAAAAGGTCTTTTTTCCTGTAAATTTTGCTTACTATTGAAGATAATCCTAAAAATAATAATCCTACCACTGTCAAAAAAAATACTTCTGACCAGTAATGCCGGAATCAATTCATTACCCATCATTTGCTCCAGTTTTCTTTTGATCCTAGCCAAAATCCTGAGATCTTTACTAAACTGAGACATCCGAATGTATAAATTATGGTTTTTAAAAGAAAAAAAATAGTTGTTTTACTGGTGTATTCCATTCAGATTACAATATAGTAACCTAAAATTATAAAAAAAATTTTCTTCTACAGTTTAAAAAAGAAGTAAACCACGGCAACCCATTCTTTTTTTATACCATGTGCGTAGCCTATTGTGCTGCGGCTGGCACTTTCAACGGTTCCGTCTTCTTTAATATATCCCAAGGTAGAACGGCTGCTGTTTTCTACAGTTCCGTCTTCCCTTACATAACCTACTGTGGAACGGCTTTTATTTTCAATAGTTCCGTCATTTCTGATATAACCAATCGTAGAATGGCTGCTGTTTTCAACAGTACCATCACTCCTGATATAACCGACTGTGGAATGGCTGCTGTTTTCAATAGTTCCATCAGTTTTAATATATCCTATGGTACTCCGGCTGCTGGATTCAATGGTTTGTGCTTTTATCAGTATCGTGCCTGTTACAGTGATCATTAAAAATAATATTTTTTTCATTTCTTTTTAATGTTTTATCCAGGTCTAAGTTAAGATTCTCTTTTCAATTTCTTTATTTAAAATTCAAGCTGAAAAACTAACGTAAATCATATAACAGGAGCATCAAGTACAATCTTTTTTTATTATTTTTACTCATTATAAATAAAAATAATACATGAAGAAAATTGTACTTACAGGAATAACAGTGATAGGAGGATTTCTAACGGCAAATGCACAGTGCAAACCCGTAACCGCTCTTACAGAAAGTTTTGATACCTGGAAAGATATTAATAAATGCTGGACTGCTCAAGCGGGAAAAGCGATGCTTTATGCAAGTGACAAAAGAATTATATTTTATTCAATGAGCAATCCTGGAGAAAATATGTATCTGGTAACACCCGAAATTAAAGCGGGAACCTATACGTTGTCTCTTGATCTTTCTGATAATGGAGGTGAAACAAGCTTAGAGCTTTTCTCAGTAGACAACCCTTCTGATGTGAAAACTTATGTTTCAATCACTAAACCTTCCAAAATAACAGGAGAGAAAAAAACATTTACCGTTTCTTTAAAAAAAGACTCCCATTTAGGGTTGAAAGTCTTACTGAATGGAGTACATCAGGCTGTTTATATGGATAACCTGTCTCTGCAGACAAAGAAGTAGATTTAGGATAATGCCAGTGAGCACCAGTAAAACTATGTCTTAAGAAAAAACTAAAACATTCTTAACAGTATATATTCAATACAAAAACTCAGAGTGAAATTTCGCTCTGAGTTTTTTATTTTTAGTTTTAGGAATTACATACGAGTTAATCTTGCTTAATAATAGCGTTCAGAACAAGAATTTTGGATCGTATTTTATTTGTTCAGCGTCTGCAATACAATGTCTGGCAATAATTCATGTGCTCCGTCAAAGATTGTAATATCCACATTTTTATAATCTTTTTTGAAGATAATTTTCCTATTCCCGATTTGTCCGTAATTTTTTAAAGGCGTCTGTTTTTCTAAAAGATGAACGATCTCACCGTTATTTACATATTGAGTACTATCTGAACAGTTTATATCGGCTAATATTTTGTTGTAAAAATTTATGGATTGAGTAATAGGGACAGAACCTTGTATTCCATCATATACTCCTGCATATATTTTTAGTTTGGCAGTTGTCAATTTTTGAGTTGGAGTTTCCCAATAGATAGGCGATTTCGATTTCGCATAGATTTCGTTTAATTGTCCATTCAAACTATTAGTACATATCAAAATATCTTTCCAATAATTTAAGTGTCGTATTTTTGTTTGGTGATACCACCAATAAATATCAGAAATTGGACACCACACAGAAAACTCAGCAATATTATGTTTTGATTTCATAAAACTTGCTAATGCTGCATGTCCACCCCCACTTACGCCGATAACATAGATCTTATCTTTATCGCAGTTGAAATTAGACAGAGCAAAGTCAATAGCATCGTCTATATCTTGTATTGCTAAATCACTACCGCAAGCTTCAACATTCTTGTTTGAACCTCTAAAATCAGGATGTACGTAATTCCAGTTCTTTTCTTTTACCTTATTTGCTATTTTGTCGTATTCTTGATAATCACTACTCCACTGATGAAGACTGACAACCAAAGGTTGGGGTGTTTTTGCTGTTGACTGGAAAACATATGTTTTTTGAACTGAGGAGTCTTTAGTCGATTTAATATTCACGACATGAAAATCTTCTGTCCATTTCTCCGCCTGTATGCGCTCAAATGGGATATAAGTAATTATTTTTGGTATATAACTTTTTGCTTTATACCCGACTAATAATAAAAGGAACATAATTAAGATTGCTACAGTACTAAATAATAATTTCTTTTTCATAGTTTCTTCAGTTATATCTGTCATACGGTTAACTTCCATTACGGATAAGTTATATGCAGCACAATTCGATCTATTAATTCTGGATATCAATATGCCGGAAAGCAAATATCTGAGTATGATTGGTGAAATAAAAACAATACAGCCCGATCTTAAAATCCTGGTTTTTTCTGTATATGACAATGATATTGCTGTACAATATATCATTGAAGGAGCCGATGGTTACATTAATAAATTATCGGATGAAAATAATATCCTGGAAGCCGTTCAGCAAATCTTTGAAACCGGAAATTATTACTCCCCGGAGATTGTAAAAAAACTCGTTTCTTCTGCTAAAAAAGACACTCCCATCAACCCACTGGAAACTTTATCCGAAAGGGAAAAAGAAATATTTGATCTCCTTGTGAAAGGGTATGGGAATATTGAAGTATCAAACGAACTCAACCTTCACCTTTCTACGGTGAGCACTTATAAGGCAAGAATTTACAAAAAACTGAATATAAAGAATACTGTTGATCTTGTGAGATTGGGAGACCGCAATCAGGCCTATAAAAAATAACTAAAAATCATCGTACTTATTTTAAACATGAGGTTTTATTGTATTGTTTACTCTGCTCATATTCCCTGTGAAAATCTTAATTACAGAAGACCGTAGAGAATGATAATCAACATTATGGATTAAATGAAAAATGAAGATTATGGCTGTGAGGTCAATCGGAGGTCCAAATAACATTTCAAAAAATTGAAACTTTTTCTAAACCTTTACTACTTTCTTATTTCCATACCAGGATAAGAACTGTTTTCAGGAAGAGGATGCCCTCCTATATTCTTTTTTACTCATATTCAATACTATATCATCTTATAATACAACACTTTACAACTATTACAATAATCTTATGAAATCAAAAAAAATTTATCAGCAACTTTATTTTCAGGTTGTTATTGCTATCATTGGCGGAGTAATTTTAGGCCGGTTTTATCCTGAAATTGGTGAGAAAATGAAACCCTTGGGTGACGGTTTTATCAAGCTTGTTAAAATGATTATTGCACCGGTTATTTTTATTACTCTTACATTGGGAATTGCCCACATGACAGACCTTACAAAAGTGGGAAGGATTGCCTTAAAATCAATGATTTATTTTCTTACCTTCTCTACCCTGGCGCTTTTCATTGGACTTATTGTAGGAAATCTGCTACAGCCCGGATCCGGATTAAACATAGATCCGGCTAATCTCTCCGGTGATATTTCTCAATATCAGCAGAAAGCGCATGGAACAACAATCACGGAATTTCTCACCAATATTATTCCCGACACTTTGTTGAGCCCCCTGGTGGGTGATAATATTCTTCAGATCCTATTGGTTTCAATTTTAATGGGGGTTGCTTTGGTATTAACCAAAGATAAAAGCCAGAGTATCATCAATTTTTTGCAGGATTTATCGGCACCTGTTTTTAAAATTGTTCATATACTGATGAAGCTTGCTCCTATCGGGGCTTTTGGAGCAATGGCATTTACGATCGGAAAATATGGTCTTTATTCTGTTTTAAATCTGATTTTTTTGGTAGGTACTTTTTATTTCGCTTCCCTTCTGTTTGTCATTGTCATTTTAGGGGCTGTGGCGTGGTATAATGGATTTAATATTTTCAAACTCATCATTTATCTTAAAGAAGAAGTTCTTATGGTATTGGGAACCAGCTCTTCAGAATCTGCCCTGCCCGGGATTATGGAAAAGCTTGAAAAAGCAGGCTGCTCAAAAACTATTGTAGGTTTTGTAGTCCCTACCGGTTATTCTTTTAATCTTGACGGAACCAATATTTATATGACTCTTGCTTCACTCTTTATTGCCCAGGCCCTCAATATCCAACTATCAATCGAAAAACAGCTGGTTCTCCTTCTGGTTGCTATGTTAAGTTCCAAGGGTTCAGCAGGAGTAACAGGAGCCGGTTTTGTTACTTTGGCCGCCACATTGGCTGTTGTACCTGAAATTCCTATTGCCGGAATGACTCTGATTTTAGGAATTGATAAATTTATGAGTGAATGCAGAGCTGTCACCAATGTTATTGGCAATTCTGTGGCTACCGTTGTTGTGGCTAACTGGGAGAATCAACTTGACAAAAAGCAGCTTCAGCTATGCCTTAGCCATCCCAATAAAGATCTTACTGATTAAGAAAGTATGACCTATCCCTTTTAATAATAATAATAATAATAATAATAATAATAATAATAATAATAATCGCTTCGACAGGCCCAGCCTGACTGCGCTTAAAAATTTCGGCGGTATTCAAGGTCACCCTGAGCCTATTGAAGGGCTATCAATAAGAAAACATTTTTAATCGTTAATATGGAGTAGTAATTAAAAAGACCGGTTAAAAAAAAGTATTTCAATATTTAACTTTATAAAGCCCGGTTTTTAACATTTTAAAACCGGGCATTTACAACTCTAAACTTTTAGTAATCACAACAAAAACTTCATCCATGTCATTAAATAACTACAACTCTGATAGCCTTTTAAACTATATAATTCTATAGCTTTGCTTCAAACATCAGAAGTTATTTTGCTTATACCTATTTCTATTGACAAGCCTTAAATAAGCATTCATTAAACATTCATTCTATTTAGCTACCTGTATTTTTAGACGATACAGGATTAAGATGAGCTCAATGAGCTCATCTTTCTGTTTATCCTTCCGTAAAACAACAACTACATCATATAACAATTTATAACTTCATAGATATAGTTTAATGTCTACAACTTATATTTCTTATTACTTAGCTATTTCAATAATTTTGTCAAACATTAAATTGTTTATGTATACTGTACTGTTAATACTGAAGGTAAATAAAAGTTAGAAGGACTTCTTTGAGTACAATACTATATCTGCATGGTCAATTTCCGATTTTAATACTATACCATTATTCATAATATAAATTCATCATTTTAAGCTTTAAGGTATATAAGTCGGAATAAGCCAGGAGACTTTTAAAGATATAGCATAGTATTATCAGTATTTAAGTGTACAATGAAAGATGGGCGTTTTGCTCATCTTTCTTTTTTCACCATTCATTCCAGCTGCTTGGATAGCATTTACTATATGAAACCACGGAACCAAAAGACATCTCCAATTAAGATGACTGACAGTAAAATAGTGGATTTTAAACTGAAAAGTGAAGCTAAGCTTTGGGAGAAAAAGAATATCTTGAATGGTTTTGTTATCATAGACACAAACACAAAAGGATCACCAGAAACTTCCTTTCTTTCAGTGTACTCGTCGAAGTGGGAAGATATGATCATCTCATTTAAAGAGACGAGTGTAAGCGATATTAAGACCTAATCAAAGAAGATCTATGGTATCGAAATCTACTTCCTCGATTGCTATGATACATGTAGATATAAAACATATTGATGCCGCTTCCACAAAGGAAGCGGCCAAAAAACACTTTGGATCATTACCATCCAATGCAGTACATATTTATATGCTTTCAAATCCTGCAGAAACAATTGAGCCCCTTACAACAGCAATATATCTACTATTTTTCTGCTAAAATAATCTCCCATTATTAATTCAAAATATCCATTATTTTCAGACAAAAAACATTTATTATTTGATAAATATTTATATTTCTTTATTCTGGATATTATATTGTTCTCCGATATAGTTCCATAAAGTAGTATTTATAGGCCTTAATATATTATTGCATGTGTTGGAAGCATTTTCTCTCAGTACGATGATGGCTGCGTGTCTTGAGAGCTGGTCACCAGATTCAATAACTTTCAACAGATCTGAGGTAATCTCTTTAGTGACAAATCCGTCCATCAACCGCCAGATCTCCGGAGATACTGTTTTCCCAGCAGACCATCTTTCGCGAATAAAATTGTTGGCGATGAAAGCCAGTTTTCCATTGTTACGCAAATCCAAATTGGTGATTTGATAGAGCGGACGTTTCATAAACAATGCTTTAAGGACCAATTGATTCCAGGAATCCATAGGCAGGTATTTGGCTGCAAAAGGGTTTAAAATAGCGATGGAATCAAAAACAGAAGTGATATGGGTTGTAATACCCTCTTCAACAAGGGGAACAAACTCACAGGCATTTTCAAGGAAGAAAATTCCCTTGTAGATACTGATCAGTTCGCTGATATCTGCTGACTGCATAAGCTTTTTTACGACAGCTACATTCTGATCTTCAGGAATACAAAGCATCAGTAAACATTGGCAGAACTGTTGAAGGTTCCATTGGCCGGAAGTAAGGCCTGGATAAAGTTTTTCAAGGTTTATTTTCTCAGATGAGCTCCATTCCGGTGAAACCGATGGAATCATTTCTGGAATCCGTCTGAAGTTCTGAAAGAAAAGGGTTTCATTTTCATATATCATCATAGTTTTCATCCAATCCATCTGGTCTTTCGGAAGCCTGGTCCGGATCAGTACGTATATTATTTCGCAGGAATTATTTTTAAAAGTACGCTCTGTCATCTCAGAGTATTGTTTTTTGAATTGTTATTTAATGGTAGATGTAGGAATGACCTCTTAATTAAAAATAAATACATCTCTTTCATATGTATTATTTTCCCCGTAATTTATCATAAGCTTTTCCAGGTAAACCTCTCAGAACAGAACCGGCCTTATTACTAAATCTGTTACCTGATTCAGGATCTACCAAAAGATTAGCAAATTGTGGAACTTTTAGTATCATAAGTATCATGATAACCTGAAGAGCAATAGAAAGGAGAACATTAGTAAATTCTGTATTTCCAACAGGCAAAAGAACTATAATCACTTTCAGAATCGTTAATATGGGCTCCCACAGCAATATAGACAGGAAGCCAAAGAACCATGTCTTCAGAATTCTTTCATTAGATATAATAAGTGAAAACGGTAAGACAATCATTCCCAAAACATAATAGACAAATATCATCAGTAATTGCCTCATTAAAATGTATCCTCCAACAACAGAAGCAACAAAATAAATAATGATGTGAAACAGTTCTAAAAAAGGATTGACCTGCAGTACATCATACACTCCATTACCATCTGCTCCTGTTCCCTGCACATGGGTTATCCCCCTTTGGAATGCCTGTTCAAAATCAGCAGGGCTACGTCCTGTCACTTTATAGGCACCGTGTTTTATGATCTCTGATAAAATATCTACCGTATCAAATAATAATAATTTGACCAGGGGAATGTATAAAGTAATAGCCATAAGAGTAAGAATGGGCCTTAACAGTGCATCACGTCCAATCTTTTCATCCGGATCCGACATTGCTTTCATCACTTTGTACCCTACAAAAACAAATGTAAATGTAACGGCTATGAGCAGCACATACGGTCTCGTTTCGTTAATAAACAGGTCAAATCTGGTTTGAAGAATTGTCCTGTATTGATTTAGAATTTCTTGTATTGTCATTTACTTTGTATTTTTTAACATCACTGATTTTTGCATGTTGTAAATCACTACTATTATTTAATTAAGACTTTATTGATTACCGATATGGATTGCAGATCTTTCTTTATAGACAAAACAGTGGCTCTGATTTTCAAAATCCTTGTTAAAAGCTTTCCAAAAACAGTATAAAACTGTCCTAAACCTCCGGAAAGAAGTCCTGATGCTAGATATCCCCTATAGTCACTTTCGGCTTCCTCTAAGTATCTGTTTTCAATGGCCAGCTCTTCGGATTTCTTTCCCAGGGAATGTTTAATAAATAATGGATTGTATTTGATGATGCTGATCACCTTTCTGAGATCTTTTATATCTGTTTTGGTAATTTCAATCGTAGCGATAGCGGCAGCAGCAAGTGCAAGGCTCTGCAGACTTTTAATGCTCTTTTTGTCATCAATCTCTTTTTCCAGCTTTATAAGTTTTTCAAACAGCTCATTTTGTTTATCTTTTAAAACAATTTCTGCTGCTAATCCGCCAATAATTCCAGTTTTGGTTCCTGCAACGGTATAATCATTAATATCAAAAGCATACGTCTGTGCATTAAAAAAACAAATGCTAAAAAAAAACAGAAATGTAGATATTAGTTTAATATGTTTCATCTTCCAGTGTTACTCGTATTACTTTATCTAAGGCCTGTTGAATGAAACGCAGTCTTTCTCCTTCAGGAATATAGTTACCGGTATCCAGATAGTTGGTAATATTTTCTTTCTCAGCATCAAATTTCTTTTTGAATCTTCTTCTTACCAAAGCATTTGAAAGTTTACTGCCTGAAAGCGGGGAAACAGGTACTATCGGATATTTATCCTTGATATAATCATAACTTGTTCCGGATAAAAATTTCAAAAGATCGTCTTTTTTTGAAGCTAAACCAGATGATATGCGGGTAAGTTCCTGATTAGGCTCTATATAAATATCTTTTGTTCTTTTCGTAACAGCTGTTCTTGTTACGGCATATCCATCCAGCTTTCTGTGTGCTGAGGCCATATCTTTGTAATATTCCTTAGACAGGAGATCATTAGCTGTCCAGGGTATAGTGACATTAATCGTCACAAGCTGCGCTTTAGCTAATATAGATAACAATAGTACCCCTATAAGAACTACCCTAGCACTGAATGATCTGAAATTAACATATAGTATATTCATGCCTTTAAAAATTTAGATTAAACTATTTAGTAAACTGCCGGACTAATTTCCTCCTCAGCGTACTCTCTTTGATATTATCTTCTACCCGATCCAGTTTCCGGTTAATGGCAGACAGCGATGTTCTCAGGTCTTCATACAGATTAAATTTTTCTCCCAAAATGACGGCTTTTTCACCATTTAAGAAATGGGAAGACATATTCTCAATCTGACTGTCTGCTGACAGCAGATAAACCCTGTTCTCTTTCTTTTTTGAATAATACAGGAAAGAAAGATTTTCATTATCCTGTCTGAGTTTTCGGGATCTGTCTTTCACATTATTGATAGTATTATTTACCGTAAACAGCCAGATAACAGATCCAGGATAATAAATAAGCCTTTTTCTATATTCTTTATAAAAATCTTCTGTCCTTTTCTCTGTTGTTTCTTCTCTGCTCTTCAACAAATATTTTTCTACAATAATCCCACCTGAGCCAAGATTCGACGGAACATCTGAAATCGGGCCAACAGGGTTATTGGCAAACGGCTGGGAATAAGCTCTTATTGAGGCAAATACTAACAGTACTAACAGAAACCTGTACATATTGAAATAAATTTAGAGATGAATGAAAAACTAGAATATAATTTCAAGGTTCTTGATTAATTGGATGAGTCCAGGATTGTTTTGTATCAGAGATGCTAAAGCTGGCAAAGTCATCACGCCAACAACTTCCTTATCATTTTTAGAATATACCCTTATCAGCTGATCCCGGATTCTGTAAATTTCCTGTCTTTCGGCTGCCTTTATTTTTGAAGCATCCACATTCTGGAGGGAAAGAAGTGCAGCTTTATCTAACGCTAAAGATTGTAAATAATCCTTCTTAACATTGGTTATATAAGGAAGTTTTTTAAACTGATTCAATAGCACAGGTCCTATCCCTAAAACCCCGGTCTTTAAAGACTTAATCGTATTATTTTGCTTATCGAATTTATCAGACTTTTTATAATTCCTTTCTAAAAATTCTTCATCATTCCTAATCATTTCTTCCAGGTAATCATTCTGGATTTTTAACTGAACTGCTCTTGCCGCGGTATGTCCAGCAATTTCTAAAAGCTTTTTTCTTGTATCCGAATCGGTATTATTCAAATGGATAGCAACATGTACAAACTGAGCTGAAAACAGCTGAAATGCAAAAAAAAACAACAATGGTAATGCTCTCATAATAAGGGTATTGTTAAAACTTATAATACATGTGTAATATTGATATTACTTGGGTATAAGGCCTAATTTGTAGAATAGATTGCTTTGTTCCGCCTCATATTTCATTTCATCCAGTTCCTGAATCAGAAAATTTAAAGTACTCATAAATCCTGCATCCAGTCTTTCTCTGTTTCCGCGGTTGATATGTATTCCTACCCCAGCTATAAATGCATCTTCCAATATGCTGTTGGCAGCTTTAATATATTCCAGTTTCTTTCTGCATTTCCTTTTTTTAATCGGATTAAAATAGGGGTTGCAAACATTGGAGTACTTTGCAAAGTTGATCAGGTCTTTTTTAGAAATGGTAGTTCTGGCCGCATTTTCAACTTCATTGATGGCCTCAATTTTAAGAAGTTCATCCAGACTTTTTTTGGTCGCTTTTTCATAGTCATCAGTGGCATTGTTTTCAATAATTCTTTCCAATAAACCTATGGGATCAATATAGGGTATCTGCCCCTGATACTTTAATGAAAAAAAAAGCAATAGCAGAATCAGATATTTCATAACTGAATACATTAACTGTTTCTATATATATTCCGGGAATAAAAGTTTCTTTCTGGGGATGCGGATATTGACGCTTCTGCCTCCGGCATGCTCCCCCACTTCCAGGCTCAGTATTTCATCTTCATTCAATGTGAACTTGTCAAAGATGAAGGTAAGAACCCTTGTTTCCCCCAGTTTAATACTTCGCTGCTCGCCACAGGTTTTTACCGGGGTCAGTATTCTTTCCTGATACACATAATCTTTTTTGGCAGCATTATGATTCTTAAGCTTTGATCTGAAAAGGATCTGGTCTATATCCAAAGTGATTTTAGACGTATTATAAATTTCTACGCGTAAGACAATTTTATTCTGAAAGTTTCTGTAATAGATTCCGTTCAAAGTAAGGTTCAATCCATCATTATTATCTTTGATTTTTACGGTAGAAGGGGCACTTTCAGATAACATGCACAATTCCTGAAGATCCTGCGCTGTCCTTTCTTCCTTTTCAATTTTGTAAATGCTTTCTTTTGCAAAATAATCGATCGTGGTAAGGGTTTCCACCGCCTTATACGTTGTGATATCCGGATTTCTGTTATACTCCATATCGATAGAATAATAGCTTCCTTTGCCATTAATCACAGTAAGATTCGCCTGCTGGCTTTTTACATCTTCCAATTCTTCACCTGTATGCTTTAATTTGAGCATATTACCAATAGTATCGGCAACAAAATAAGTAGATCCCATATCGGGTCAACAACAGTTCTCAGAGGTCTTTTGCCTTTTTCTGCAGTTATAAGTTTTACAATAGCATCTGCAACATCCTGTGGATTGGTTTGATGAGACTCAATCAGTCCTCCAAGCGCAGACATCATTTTGTTGGGAATTTCGGCAATTGCGCCATATCCTTCAAATACGGACTGATCTGAAGCATTGCCCGTCTTCAGTGACATTTCTGTCGGAAAAGCACCCGGTTCTACAATAGCAACATCAATTCCCAGGCGTTTAACCTCATAATGTAACCCTTCACTCAGTCCTTCCAAACCAAACTTAGAAGCGGCATAAACTGTTGCAAAAGGAAAAGAAACCCTTCCAAATCCGCTTGTGACATTGATAATCAATCCGTCTTCCTGTTTACGCATTGCCGGTAAAGCTTCTTTAATGAATCTCCAGGGCGCAAATACGTTCACATCGAACATTGACTGTACATCTGCTGTTGTAAAGCTTTCTGCAACACCATTCATAGAGAATCCTGCATTATTTACGAGGACGTCAACAGAGCCTTCTCTTGCTATAATAGTTTTTATAGCTTGTTTTACGCTGATATCATCTGTAATGGTCACGTCTAAGACAGTTATGTTTTCAACTGCTGAGAGCGCTTTCGCTTTATCGGCATTTTTGCCTTCCGTGTCTCATCAATACTTATTAAAATAATGTCTTAAAAATGCACTTTAATTACGCAAGAAGTACAATTAAAAATATATAATTCCATTTTAGCATTAATTTGTAAGTATACTAAAAAAGAAAATTGAACATTATTTGAATGGGTAGACACATAACTTTTAATTTCATTGGGCAAATTGCAGATTTTTATGAATCTATTCAATTTTATGCATAAAGAATATTTACATGTGTTCTCTTCATTCTCAATGATTCTCTACTTGATAAAAAGAAATTCTTTAAGACAGAATCTTTTGTATTCCCTCATCAATCAACCGATTATGCTGATCGAAGTCAAAATTAGTCTGATTCTCCTTAATATAGTTCACTAAGTCTTTTCGCTCAATAAAAGATTTCATGGCTTCCTTTAAATTTTCTTTTGAAAAATTTATGATCAAACCTGTCGCATTATGGGTAAGCATTTCTCTTATTCCTCCTACATCTGTGCTGATAATAGGTTTGTTAAGAGCCAGAGCCTCTCCTATAGCCAAAGGATATGCTTCATAACGAGACGGTTGGATATAGTAATCAGCAGCAGCTATATAGGGGTATGGATTTTCTTTTTGCCCTATAAGAATAAAAGTATCTTCCATTTTTTCTGAAGATATTTTTTGCTTTAATTTTTGGTAATCGGGACCTTGCCCTATGATAAAAATATGATGAGGGAAACCTTCACGAATAAGCTCGCAATGGGCTTCCATTAAAATATCATAGCCTTTTTGGAAAACTAGTCTACCTGTAGATATAAAAACATTTTTCTTGCCCTCTATCACCTGATTATCAGAAATTGGCTCTTTTGACTTTACCCTGATTGATTGATAATCCAGAATATTATGTATACAAATTCCATTAGAGATCATATGATTAGTATACAGCTCAACATTGCGATGTGTAGCACGAGATACAAATACCGTAATATCGCACCGATTCATAAACTCTATAGTTTGATTTACAATTTTTTTAGAGCCAAAAAAACGAATATCTGAGTGAAACCAATTTATTTTTTTTGACTTTTTAAAGGGACTATTAACAAGATCACGCAAATTAGAGTGCATGAACGCAATTTCAATGTCGGGAACATCATCAAGCTTTTTTTTTAATAAGTCCGGGAAGAAAAAATAACTCTTTAGTACCAGTCTTCTATACATCAAATGTAGAAACAATAAAATTTTATTGTTTGGTAGTTCTTCTCTTCCTTTTGTTAAGTAAAATAGTTTTACATGAGACGGGATTTCATATTTCAGTTCTCCCTGATGGATATTTAGCAATAGTGAAATATCAAATGCATTTTTATCCAGTCGATTTAATAGTTCTAACAAAACTTTTTGTACGCCCCCCATTTCCATAGAGCGTAGCCGGAATAGAATTTTCTTTTTATTCATCAATCATAATTTAATAAAGGGAACTTTTCGATAAAAGCCTTCGAAAAACCCTCATACTATTTAGTAAACTTAAAATATCCCTTTGATACTTGTTTCAATCATTGTATTCTTATAATTGCTTCTATTACTTTTTTGAAAATAATAAGAATAAACCTAAACCTGAAAGCACTCCCACTTTACTCCATTTTGTTATATTCCAAAACTTAGGTTTTTTAACATATTTTGTCAGCCTGCTTGATAATAGAGAAATTATATAAAAAACAAAAAAAACTTGCACTGCAAAAATGGCTCCTAAGATGAACATTTGTATTGTAATATTGAATCCAGCTTTAGTAATAAACTGAGGTAAAAAGGCAATAAAAAACAACGCAACTTTAGGATTTAAAGCATTCATTAAAAAGCCTTTCTTGATAAGATAAAACATCTCTTCTTTCTTATCTTCCTTTTTCACAAGATCAATCGTTCCTTTTTTTTCTTTAAAAGAAAGAAAAGCCAAATAAAACAAATAAGCAGCCCCTACAAATTTAATAATGCTAAATGCCGTTGCTGACTTTTGAATAATAATTGACAGCCCGGTAGCCGCCGCCGTAGTGTGAACTAAGACTCCCAAAGACATCCCAAACGAAATGGCTATACCATTATTTTTCCCTTTTGTAATACTTTCGGTTAAAACAAATATATTATCGGGCCCGGGCATTAGAGATAATAATACTGATGCACAAAGAAAAGAAACTAACAATTGTATTTCCATTTTTTTATTTATTATAATTTTTTTGTAAATCCAGAATTAATAAAATTCAATATTGAAAATTTGGAATTTAGATAAAGACAACCCTTGTTATCTGTTCGAAAATATAAAGTCAAAGTTATTAATTACCGAAAACAAAACATCTAGTCAAATACTGTCGATATCTGTCACTTTCCATGAACGCCAATATTTGATAATGTAATTAAGGGCAAATGAAAGTTTTCGACACTTAACAACAGTCTTAATTTGATCTTTTTTAAATGGACCATTTGAGTACATCCAACATATAAATAAATCTATAAAATAGTCAAAAACTTTCCAAGACTACCATCTGCTTCTATTTTCGGAAAGCACGTCTAAGAAATCACTAATAAAAAAAGAATGACAGTATTAGATTTTCTTTTTTCCGTTGAATTTCATATCAATTTATAATATCCGGATAAGCTAACTGATTAGAAGCACTAAATTTCAATAAAAATGACAGATTTCAACAGATACAACCATGTCATTCTATTCAAAATATTTAATAAGCATTCTAATTTTGCAGATCAATTAACACGTAAAGGATGGTTCATGACATTAAGAATATTCATATGGGAGATCTGATTACCCAAAGAATAAAAGAATATAAAATTGATATCAGCAGAATCTGTAAATTTATGAAATGTACAGATGAAGAGCTGACAAGAATATTATCCCAAAAATCAATAGAAAGTGATCTTATTTTGAGATTTAGCATTTTACTTGAGTATGATTTTTTCAGAATATACTCCCATTACCTGATACTATATGCTCCACCTGCCAAAGTCAAAAATACAACTGTGAATACAGAATCTACACTTCCTCAATTCAGAAAAAAATTGTACACCCAAGAAATTATTTCATTTATTCTTAACCAGATCGATTCAGGTAAGAAAAGTAAAAAGGAAGTAATAAATGAATACAAAATTCCGAAAACTACTTTATATAAATGGATTAGCAAATACAGGAACGGGGCCAATTAGTAACAGTTTAAATTTAAATTGCTCATATAATTACCACCACAACATTTTTTATTTTTCTGATTATATCGGATAGCATGTAGAAAATGTTGTAAGATCTTTTCAAAAACTTAGTTACTTATACGTATCCATTCAAATACAAATTTGCATATAGTGCTCAGTGAATAATACTAAATAAATTAGTAAATTTAATCAATAAACCAAATGAATGAATTTGCCTTTATCATTGAAGTTTTATCCACCATATAAAAATTCTACTTGTGAAAATTAAATTTTTACTGATAATTTTAGCTTTCTTCTATAATTTTTGTTATTCACAGGACAATATAAAAAAACAAAAAGCTATAGATAGTATGATTATAGCCGTTCAGGATAAAGGCATATATGCGACCAAGGGGAGCAAGGAGGTCTTACGAATCTGTACTGAAATTTATTATCAATCTAAAGAGATTGATTATGGTAAAGGAATGATCCAGGCAGATCTGAAAATGTCTGAAGTGTACCTGAATGAACAAAACTATAAAGCAGCACTTGAAAAAATTCTACAAGGTAAAAGTCTGGCTAAAGAGTATGAGGACAATTATTCACTAGCAATATGTTTTATACAGGAAGCTGTTGTTTATTCTGAATTGGGATACATCAAGAAATCCGATAAAGCACTTGATAATGCATTAAGTCTTGTTCATCAAATACCTTTAAAAGAGATCTATTTACTTAAAGCCCTGATTAACAGAACAAAAGCACAAAACTTTCAAAGAAGCTCAGTTGATGTAAAAGACTCAGCGTTGATCTATTTATATAAAGGACAAGAGGATATAAAAAAATTAGATAATAAAAACCCTTATAAATTTTTTTTCATGGGCATTTTTGCCACAGATCTAGCCGAAGAATACTATAGGAGAAATGATTTTCTTAAATCAGAAATGCATCTTAATGAATTTCACAAAGTAATGTTCAAGGAAAAAGACCAATCTGATTTTATTCACTATTATATCCTTAAAGGAAATATAGAGAACAAAAAGAAAGATTATTTGCAAGCTCTGGAATACTTTGACAAAGCATTGGGACTTAATCAAAAATATAGAATATACACCCTTTCATTAAGAGATATCTACTCTGGAAAAGCACAATCTTATTTAGGGCTAAATGATTATAAAAATCAGGCAATATACAGTGCTAAAGCAAAAACAATCACAGATAGCATTACAATAGCTGATCAGAAGCTCTTAAACATTGCAATTGATATTAATGAAGGTGATGATCCTTTTATTGATAAGGAAAATAAAAATTACAATTATCTTATAGCTTGTACATTCATAGTTTTGGCTGGATTAATATTTTATATCTTTCGCTACAAGATTTCTCATGATCACAGATCGACAAAAGTATCTCTAGAAGTAAATTCTTCAGAATTGCAGCTCAAACCCTTCTCGCCACTGCAAAATGAAAAGTCTGAAACAGAAATTGAGTCTCTCAGAACACTTATTCAACTGGCCAAGAATGATGACAAAGCTTTTTTACTTAAGTTTTCTGAAGTGTTTCCATCTTTCAACCAAAAACTTATAAATATTAATCCTCAGCTCACTCATTCTGATCTGGAATATTGTGCTTTAATCAAATTAAAATTTGACACCAAAGAAATTGCCCGTTATAAAAAAGTTACTATAAACTCAGTTATCAGCAAAAAATACCGAATCAGAAAGAAACTGAATATTAGCACTGACGAAAACATGTATACTTGGATGCTTAATACCTTGTAAATATCACTATCGTGTTTGAAATGTTTGATACCAATAAGCTCCCAATATTTATTACCATGAAAGATAATGCTATAAAAGCGAAAACTACATTGAGCATATTCATCTTGCTTTTTATAGGTAGCCATTATTGCTATTCTCAAAAGCATTCCATATCTCAAAAAGAAATTGATAGTTTAATAGTAGTTTTAAAACGAAAGGATGCATATGCTGATTTAGGTTCCAAACAGCTACTAGATTTGTCCTATACAGTATATACACAATCAAAAAAGATTAAGTACTCAAAGGGAATTTTGGATGCCATTTCAAAAATGACGGAAATCTATATGAATGAACAGAATTATGAAACGGCTCTTAAAATTATTTCTGAAGGCAGGGTTTTAGCAGAAAAAAATCATGATGAATATAATCTTGCAAGACTTAATACTGCCGAAGGAATGATTTATTCAGAATTAGGATATACTAAACGATCCCGTAAATTACTTAAGGAAGCATTGAGCCAAATTGGAAAAATAAATAGTATAGAAAATCCTGTTTTAAAAGCGGCAGTATATAGAACCATGTCAAGAAATATAATGAAAGAAGGGCAAAATGGACAAAGTGATTCTGCATTAATATATCTTCACATGGGTTACGATGAATCGAAAAAAATAAATCACAATTTTTATCTTAGAAAAAATTACTTAGCTTCATTTGCAATGGATTTGAGCTATAAATATTTTTCTAAAAGAGATATTAAAAATACAGAAAAATATCTTATACAATTTGCAACAGAAATGGAGGTACAAAAAGATTCCTCAGATTTTATACATTATTACACACTAAAAGGAAATATAGAAAATGAAAAAGGAAACTTCACAAAAGCTCTGAACAATTTTGAAAAGTCAGATCACCTTGCAAAAAAGTACAAAATTTATCCGCTGGCACTAAAAGATATTTACTCAGGGAAAGCTAGGTCCTATTTAGGTCTCAAGGATTATAAAAAACAGGCTATCTATTCTGAAAAAGCTCAAAAGATAAGCGACAGTATATTAATTCTTGAAAAAAAAGTGTTAAATAATATTATCTCCAGGCCGGTAAGTTCTAAAAACACTGATAATCAAACAAATACCAATAAATTATTAATCGTCATTCTTATTCTTTCCATTTCCATTATTGCTTTACTATATATTTTTTACATAAAAAAGAAAAAATACCCTAGAAAGCCCTACCCGCTTGCTAACACAGAAACGGATATTAAACAATATTCTTCCCAAAATAAAAAAGATATCAACATTGAAAATCTAACGGAACTCAAATTACTTGTTCAAAACAAGGATCAATCATTTCATTTAAAATTTTCCGAAACATTCCCAACATTTAACAAGCAGTTATTACAAATCAATTCCCACCTTACTTATTCCGACCTGGAATATTGTGCATTAATCAGATTAAATCTGGATAATAAAATTATAGCAGATTATAAAAATATCAGCTCCAATTCTGTCATCAGTAAAAAATACAGACTCAGAAAAAAACTGAATATCAGTAAAGATGAAAATATGTACATCTGGATGTTAAATCTCAAATAAAAATTACTTTTCACCTTTATTTTTACTACTATCTATACAAATGACAGATTTCAATAGCTCATACCATCCCTTTCATAAAGATGAAAAATAAACTCTGCTATACCTTTGCATAAGAATCAGGTGATCAATTAAATAGTTGCTACGATATTTATCATTTTTCATCCCTCTAAAATTTAAATTCCTTAGTTAGAAGGTAGATTATTTTTCGATTCTATTAACACAAATGTTATTATGTTGATTTGGAAGAAAGGATATGTCCTCATATCCTTTTTTCCCAGATCAAATAAGAAAGTTAACAATGCAATACATGTTACTTTCAATAACATTTTATATGTAAATGATAGTTATTGCTTATGAAAGGCAAATAGACTGGTTAAATATATAATAACAATGTAAAAATTACGCGATGAAAAAAAAACATTACATTTTATTTTGTCTGGTGGTAATAAAAGGGTATGCCCAGGTGGCTATCTCGACCACCCCCGGCGATCATGACCCTCATCCCAATGCAATTCTGGATGTAAAATCGACAATTCCGGCTAAGGCTGTTCTACTGCCATCAGTGTCTCAAATAAGCAATGCGGCCAATCCAGTTGGTGATGACACTTTTAAGGGAGCACTGGTATATAGTAAAAGCAATGCATCCATATATGAGCATGACGGCACACGTTGGCGCAGTACCTACGATTATGTAGTGGAAACAAAACCGCAGTATTTAGCTCATTTTTCAATGTCAAACAATACGTCTATAACTTGTAATGCATTAGGAGGCTGTAGTATAGAAGGAACGATACCTCTGTTTAGTAACGGTTCTTCAGACTTTACCGGCAGTTTAATTAGCTTGTCCCTTGCCAACAACGAGATAACAGCCAACGAAGCAGGAGTATATAGAATTACATACAGGTCCAATGCAACCTTTAACGGCCCTACACCGAATATTAACAGTAATGTAAATGAAATTCAGATAAAATTACAGAAAGCTTCTGCATCAGCCCCCGGAACTTTTAGTACAATTGATTATCAATCCTTTACATCAGACAATGCCAGATTAGGATATACACCAGTATTTAATGGATCAATTGTTACCAGGCTTAATGTTGGAGATAAGATCCGTTTAAATGCTTTTATGCAATCCGCGATTACATTATTTCCTACTACAGTAACAGCTTTTTTTAATAATAATCCAGAGATCATTTTTGAAAAAGTGGTGCTTTAATTTTTAAAACATAAAAAATGAAAACAAAAATATTCAGCTTTTTTGGAATTACTCTATTAGGGATTACGGTATCAGCACAGATTTTATTATCCAAAATCCCAGGAAATCCCAATCCTAACGCCTTATTAGACCTAAAAGATCCAGCAAAGGGAGTAATTTTCACCAAGGCTACTGACATTCTTTCTTTCCCTTTGTTTAACATTTCCGTAGAAGATCGGTTTAATGATCTTCCCGCTCTCGAAGGTTCTATTTTATATAATAAAACAGATAAGCAATATTACAAATATGATGGAACAACATGGATACCTGCATTGCAATTAGGAGGATTTTTCAACCCTTTCGAAACCAGAAAGCAATCGAGTTCTTCTGTAACCTGGTCGTGTCTATTAGGCTCTTGCGATATAGCCCAGATATTATTAGGATTCAACAATAAACAAACTATCCCTTTATCCGGAATTGATAACAGAGCTCAACTACTTGTTAATAATCTTAATCTTCCTGTAGGAGCAAATTATCTCACTATTCCTAATGCGGGTTTATATTATATTTCTGGTGTAGTAGGTTTTAGTGGAGCCAGCTTAGGAACTACTGGAAATATATCTTATTGGATCAACCTGGATGTGAGTTATGATAACGGAACAACTTGGACGACCTTAGCCTTCAAACAAACTCTTCAGAATGGAGGAGCCTTTATTGATGTTGGGCAAACAGGTAATAAAAGTGCAAGTGTATCTTCTACAGTTACTTTACCTGCCAATGCAAGAATCAGGCTAGTAGCAGCTATATCCTCAACTACACTTATTGGAGGTTACAGTAGCTCTACCAATCATGCTGATACTTTTGTGAATATACAGAGACTTAAATAACATAATAAAAAAATGAAAAATTATATATTATTAACCTGCATGCTAGGATGTACATTTTTAAAAGCACAGGTAATTATGGGTGGAAGTACTTTACAAACTCCCTACACTCAACTAGAACTACAAAATACAACAGGTCAGAAGGTATTGATACAGCCCGCAGCGAGTAATAATACCACACTTCCTAAGTACAATGCAACTCAAGTTGATGGATATGACGATGACCTTTCAATGGAAGGAATGCTTATGTATGATAAAAATGCAGCGGTATCAAAAGTTTATGATGGCAGTACATGGAAACAAGCTTTTATTCCCCAGGCTAAATCAGCTAACTGGAGCCGTGCAAGAATTGAAACCGCCTCTGCAGGATGTCTCAGTATATTCTGTACCTCTGGTAATCTGTCTTTATCAATTCCATCCAGTACATCTCCAATTGAATTTGCAGATTACTTATCTATCCTTCAATCAGCAGATACCTTCAGAATCAGACAAAAGGGATTATACAGAGTTAATTTTAATTTACAATATAATGGAGCCAATCTAGGTTTTTTTGGGGTTAAGACTAATATAGCAATTGTAGTAAATTCACAACAAAAGGCCTATATGTCTGCTAACACAGCTTTCATTGGTGGGGGAACATATTTAGCGGCAGCGGATACTGTTCTTTTCCTTGATGTAAATGATACTGTAAATTTCAGGGTCTCATTTGATACAACAGGCCTGTCTATTGCGGGGTTTACTTTCGGGGGCACTCCTGAAAGTAATGTAAGTTTGGAAAGAATATTATAAATATCAGGCATTCCCAAATGAATAACCCCGATTACAAGAAGATATTTCAGGATATCATTCAACATCAATACTCAGAGAAAGCAAAAATTTGTGAAAACATTTTGAGTAAGGAAAGTTTAACCGGAATGGATGTTATTACCCTTAACAATATCATTTTCGGTGAACCAATTAGTTTGGAAATTAAAAAATTTAACCAAAGACATCGTTCTTATGATAAACAATCAATACAACAAATATTAGATTATCAAAATAAACACCATCTTAACAATACTCAAATTGCACTAAAATATAACCTTAGCCGGAATACTATTGCGAAATGGAAAAAGCTTGACTTAACTATAGAACTCGAATAATTTTTTTCATCACGCATCATCCATGCGTAAATGTGTTTTTTATAGCCTTTCAAATACTGGAAGGCTATTTTTAATTGGACCACTTTTATATTGTGATATTTAAATCTCTGTAACCAATTTTAAATAATAACAATGCTGTAAAGGTATTTACAGCATTGCTATTTTATTTTATAATCCTATCGTATAAGGGGCCTATCCAATCCTCATACCCTTCTTGAGTTCTTTTGAGAGCTCTAAATAATTTCATTTTAAATAAACTGAATTTAATATTTAAACTTTATATTTTACTCGTAAGCTTATCATTCTTGGACACACTGATCAAACATTCTAAGTGAAAATCTATACTAAAATATATTTTAAAGTGATTTCGAAGTATCTTAATTTATTAGGTGTTATTAGTGTGATCAATACATTCGACCTTTTAAGCTCCCAGTCTTGTTCTCTAAATTACTCATTGTATTGGACTAAAAGGACAGGTTGACAACGTCTATGATGCATTAAGACATGCGATGTGGTCAGCAATGGATGCCGCAGATATCGGGTTGGGTAAAGCTAAAGAATTTCACACCCTACATGAAACCGTAAATCCAGGAAACGATAATACAATGGATCTGCATAATAATGACTGGGGGTTCAATTGGTTTTCCCAGCACGGAAATCCTGACAACAACATGCAACAGTTCATCAATGACTTTAATGCAGCAGTAGCAAGCGGACAAATACAAACCCACCCATAAAATGAGAATAAAAATGCTAAATTTTTTGATTCTAATACTATTAGCATCTCTTACATTTTCATGCTATGCACAGACCAACACGGAGTGCTTAACAAAGCTTGAACAAAAACTTTCTCCTAAAATTAATACAAATAACAAAGTAGGTGAGATAATAAATGTTCGAGATGAAGTAAATTGTTTCGACTGGGATACATTAGTCGTCCAAATGGCAATAAACCCTAAAGAAATGACTGAGAAAGCGCTTAGCATTAAAATCCCACAAAACTACGACTACAGTTGGGAAAGTGATAATACAGCGATGTTATTATTTTTAAAAGGCAACACTGTTGTGCACTATATTCTTCAGAAGCCTTCCGTTGATAAGCAGACATTTGATGCTGCCCAATCAATCAAGGCATATGATTTCCTGAAGCTGGTGAACAACTCCGGAGATAATGCATACGCAAAAATTCCAAAGGAGAAAGCTGTTTTTGAAACCTATCAAATTTATTATCATGATGCAAAAGGTCAAAAGACGAGCAACCCAAAATTTGGTCTTGGAATAAGGGTGAAAAAGTAGAACCCAAGCAATTTACTCACATTCTTTTTGTTACTAGGCTGTCCATAGGATAGCCTTTTTAATTAATGAACCGATATATTAATCTCTTTACTATTGGGATTAACTTTTATCCGATTCTCAATGCCTAGCATAATAGTCCTTTTTTTCAAGTAGCTCATCATGAGTGCCTTTCTCTACTATACTTTTTCAGAAAGAAAAAAATAATGGCAGCTTCACGTTGAGAACTGAAGCGACCGCTTGTAAAGAATAATTGATACAAAGAATCTTCGCTATTCCATACTAAACGCTCGGTGATACTCTTTAATTAAAATGTGTAAATATGCACTCGCTGACAGCACAATATTATAAAGCAAATATCACGTACCTTTGCGTTTATTTAATGTCTATTATTATGGAAAGCACTTCGATATATAGAAAAAAAGTACTTCGATATAGTTATCTAAAATTAATTGTTTGTTCAGTTTTGGTCAGTATAATTTGTTGTGTACTGGCTTATAGCTTGAAGCATTGTACATCTTACATACAGGAAAAATTATCTGAAAAAATTTCTGGCTTTGATCCGAGACTTTTTATTATCGCACCTAGTATTGGCATTACGTTGATATATTTTCTGAGAAAATATGCTTTTCAGAACAGAAAGAATAAGGGGATAAAGGAAATCTATACGACATTGGAAACAAGGAAAGATCACCTGCCCTTTTTTAAAATTCCTTCACACTACATTAATGGCTTGCTAACTGTTGCTTTTGGCGGATCAACGGGAGTTGAAGTCTCAACCGTTGTTGCAACGGCTACAGTAGGCAACCAAGCTTATAAGAGATTACAACCTGCAGGAGCTTACAAAACCGAATTGATATGTGCAGGGGTCATTGCTGGCGTAACACTGTTATTTGGAAGTTCGCTGGGTGGTTTGTTTTTTGCATTTGAGGTTATTGCACGAAGATACAGCAGGACTTTACTACTTAGTTCATTAACTTCGATGTTGATTGCATCAATTATTGTTTATTATTTTGATTCCACTCCCCTCTTTACTTTTCCAGTAAAAGAATGGCGGTGGCAGGCAATTCCTTTTGTGATTATTTTAGGATTGACAGGAGGAGTTTTGGCACTTTATTTTACTAAAATTGTTATCTATGCAAAATCCTATTTTGCAGGCATAAAAAACAACTTTATCCGAGTTAATATTGGAGCAATAACGGTAGGAGCTTTTATATTTTTCTTGCCAGCACTCTATGGTGACAGTTATCACGGTCTTGAAGAAATTTTAAGAAATAGTTTAGATAACTCTATTGATCTATTGTACTTCTTTCCGCTGATTCTGCTCGTTCTGTTAAAACCCCTTGCAGCCTCACTTACATTAGGAGCTGGTGGTGACGGTGGTGTCTTCGCACCTAGTATCGTAACAGGTGCATTATTGGGAGTTTTTTTTGCTCAGCTTTGCAACCATTATCTCGGAACACAACTTGTTACTATTAATTTTGCTCTTTTTGGTGCGGCGGCGATGCTTTCGGCTGCAATCCATGCACCTGTTACAGCAGTATTTATTATTGCAAGTCTTGTTCCTGGTGGGCATGTTTTGCTGCTACCATTACTAATTAGCAGTTTAGTTTCAAAAGTATTGGCGAAAAATCTCTATCCATATAACGTATATACATATAAAGAAGAAGCTATCGCTAAATAAATAACACATATACAGAAATTTAATTTTAATAAACATTTTCTAATTTATAACAAATCTCAAACACAAAATCAATGCTTCCTAAGGCAGTAAGTTGTTGACATCATAATTAACTTTAATGAAACTAACAGGATTGTAAAGTTGCAGGTAGTGCAATTTCAAAAGAAGTTTCAAAAACTTAAGAACATTATTGATGCTGCTCCTGCCCCTAAAAAATATAGAGGTGGATTTCTAAGATCACTTTTTTAAAGCCAGTCCTTCAGGAAAATATGTTTTTTTATTTAGGATTAATTACAAAAGTATCCAGCGTACATTGAACTGGATACTAAGCTAGTAATAACATTGACTTGCCTGAATACCGTTGCCTTATAGGTTTGATTTCATTGCTAACGATGCTGATATATAAAACAGCAATTTAAATTATATAGCTTGAATAATTTTGTGTTCTATATTTTTTGTGACGGCCATATGCATAAAATTGGAAAAAATCCCTACAGAAACACAAAATTTTGCCATTGTATAAATAGTCAATCCTCTTATTTTTGCCCCATGGTAAGTATTCAGAATTTTCAGCCTGAGCTTGCTAGGATTCACGGGTTTGAAACCGGCTATCATTGTCAGTTTCTTGAAGCTCGACTTGTGAGAGCGGAGGCAGTTTAAAAATCCTCTTCTTCGTTTTGCCTGGTCTGCCTAAAAAGCTCATAGCTTAGTTTTTTAGAGGGCAAAATTGATACTGTTGTTTAAAATGAAATGCATCTGTACATTAAGGAACGGGTCCAAAGACCTGCTGAAGATAAAAGAGAAGTATGCTACGTACCAGAAGGGCTTCCCCTTCTATCCTATTTTTTTCATTACCCGGCAAAGCTGATGCTCTGGCTCCTTCTATAATGGCATTGGCGGCATAGACATGCTGGTACGCGGTTGACCATACCGAATACACGGTAGAATTGGTATCGGTCTGCTGGTTATGATACAGCGCCAGTACTCCATTGGTATCGGTTAAGGCATAGGAGTCCAGATCATCGGTATAGACTCCCAGAAAAGGGCCCAATGATTCTCCTGACAACGGTGAGTTATCCCTTAAGCCTGCATATAGTCCTGCCAGCGCTGCATTAGCGGTCTGAACGTCTGCAAAGACCTTATCTTTTCCGATCTGATTGGAAGGCGTTTCCACTTCCAGCATCTTTTCACAGGAGAAAGCAAGGATACAAAACAGCAGAATCATTCCCGTATTCCTCCAGAATACCATCGCCTTACGATATTGATTGATATTGATTTTAGAATTTTTCATTATTATTTTTTTTAGCATTTAGATTTACAGGGTGATCAGCACTCCCATGGAATAAGTTCTTAAAGGCGGCAGGAAGCCAATATTCCTGAACTCAGGATCAGGCCCGAAGTATCTGGTAAAGGTCATCAGGTTCTGTCCCTGAAAATAAACCTTCACACTCTTAAAGGTTCCCTTCACCGGAACCTGATAGCCCAGCTCCAGGTTCTTAAGGCGGATAAAAGAAGCATCGGACACCGCTGTCGTACTGTTCATAAAAAACACATGAAGCTGATTCCTGGTCCCATTACTGCCTGAAGAATACGGCATATAGCTTCCCCCGGGATTCTCAGCAGACCATACATCCAATACCTCCTGAGGCTGGTTATTCATGGTTCCCGGTATCGGCATGATATTGTTATAATTCCAGTTTCTCTGTTTCACAAACTGAAAGAGAAACGACAGGTTCCAGTTCTTATAGCGAAGGGTATTGTTCCAGCCTCCAAAATACAGTACACCTATATTCTCCATAGCCTGTCTGTCATCAGGCGCTGTGATCTTGCCATCGCCATTAAAGTCTCTGAACCGATACAATCCTGTAGCGGGATCAATTCCTTCATACTGATATACTTTTACTGAAGTAATAGGCTGTCCTATGACATAGGTATTAGCGTAGGTAGACCCTGCAAGCCCCGGAAAAGAAACCAACTTGTTCTTTGGAAAACTTATATTAACGCTTGATTCCCACTGAAAAGATCCACCTGAAAAAGGTCTCGCGGAGAGTTCCAGCTCCCATCCCGAGTTCTCCACGACGGCATCCAGATTCGCCAGTACACTTGAAAACCCTGTTATGGAAGGAAGCTGATATCCCACCAGCTGGCTCGAAGAACGGTTCCTGTACCACGCTGTGGTCAGGTTAATCCTGTTTTTCAGAAATCCCAGCTCCAAAGCCGCTTCCAGTTTAGTGGTCTTTTCCCAGCTGTAATCCGGATTATACAGCCTTGAAGGATTGAGCCCTGCGGTATTGTTATACAGGTATTCCGAGAGATCATAAGTATCCAGATACCCATAGTCTCCGATATTATCACTTCCGGTAGTTCCGTAGCTGCTACGAAGTTTCCCGAAGCTCAGCCATTTCTTATTTTTCAGGAAAGGTTCCTGAGAGAATATCCATGCCGCTCCCACGGCCCCGAAATTCGCAAACTTATTGCTGGGACCAAAGCGGCTGCTTCCATCCCTTCTTCCCGTCACATTAAGGATATACCTTCCAGCATATTGGTAATTCACCCTTCCAAAGAAAGCGGCATACCTATACTCCGTTTTAATCTGATCGGTAATAATCCTGGTCCTTGCCGCTCCGATATTCTCTATAAAAGCATTGCTTTCAAATCCAATCCCGATCATAGAACCCTGATTGCCCGTATCCCGCTGAAAGGTCGTCCCTACCAGCACATCCAAGGCATGTCTCCCCTTCTTCATCTGCCAGCTGAGCTGAGGTTCCAGTATAAAAGAAAAACGGTCCTGATTACTCTTGTACGACTGTGAACTCGCACTGGACTGCCCCTGATAGGATGAAGGATTATACATGGTATTGGGCTTTAATGACCTTTCATCAAAAGACTGGTAATTAAGCCCTCCATTGAGCTTCAAAAACCAATGTTCCAGCAGTTCGTACTGCACATTCATATTGGTTAAAAACTGCTTGTTCTCATAGGAATAGGAACTGTTATAGAGCCCTGCTGGATTGTTAAAAGTATTGTTCTCCCAATTGAGACTCCCGTCCGGCAGGTACAAAGCTGGAGCATTAGGAACCATCAGGTAAGCCTGCCTGGTAATATCCTCGCTCAGTACGTTATTTTTCTGAAGGGAAAACCTGCTGGAGACACTCAGCTGAAAACGCTTGTCTTCAGAGGTGTGGCTGATATTGGCAGACAGATTATCCGCCTTATACTTAAAGTCTTTTGAAAACACAGTAGACTGCTCATTGTGGCCATATCCTACCAGAAAAGAAGTTCTTTCATTCCCTCCATTTAAGGAAACATTCGCAGTAAAAGCATCTGCGGTATTTCCGATCAATTCTTTCCTCCAATCGGTATATCTTGCCTGATCCCACACTCCGTTAACATCATAGGCATTAGCCGGATAGACCGTAATCCCGTCATTCTGATAGGCCTGCCTTCTCATCCTGAGATAATCCCCGGTCTTCATCATGGTAAGGTTACTGATCACAGAACTCACCGCATACGAAGTCCCCACATTTAATCCCAGATTCCCTGCTCCTCCTGCATCTGCACCAGCTTTCCCACTCTTCCCTTTCTTGGTAGTTACCAGCACGACTCCATTAGCGCCCCTTGATCCATAGATTGAGGTTGCATCCGCATCTTTCAGAATCTCAATACTCTCAATATCCGCAGGATTAATGCTATTCAGCGGATTAATACTGCTGGCTGGCAGTACCGCTCCTGAAAACTGGGAAGCCAATTCTCCTCCTACCGGAACCCCATCCACTACATACAGCGGATTATTCCCCAAAGCCCGAAGGCTGTTCTTTCCTCTTATCTGAATATCATAGCCTCCTCCCGGCATTCCAGAGTTCTGCACAATATTCACTCCCGCTACCCTTCCCTGAGCCGCAGAGAGCACATTCAAAACAGGCTGATTTCCGATATCTTTAGCCGATACCTTTGCAATACTTCCCGTCCTCTCTTTATCCCGGACTTTATAGTATCCGGCATTAAGCACAATCTCCCCAATCCCCGTTACAGCAGGTCCAACAGTATCAGAAGCCTTATTAAGTCCATCCGTCCCCCCTTCAAGAACTACATTCAGCACCCCCGGTTTCCCATCATCCCTCTCTCCAATAGCTCCAACGTCAACCCACTTTACCGGATATCCCTCATACCTGAATACCAGCACCGGACTCTTTCCCGACACCTTAATCTGATATCTTCCGGAAACCCCTGTTACAACGATCTGATCTTTTCCTTCCTGAAATACTGAAACCCCGCGTAAAGCACCGGATTTCCCTGTGACGGTACCTGAAATCTCACGTACCTGTCCTATTGCTGAACAAGACACCAGCAATGCTAACCCAAAAGCCATCTGAACATGACCCAGGCTGCAAAAGTTTTTTTTCATACTTTTGAATAAGTTTAATTTAATTAAGCACCCAGCTCTTTCCTGCCAAGCGGTCAACTTATAGGGAAAGGGCTTTTTCTTTTTATCTTTCTATGGCTATTGTACCTTACAATCTTTCATTTTCAATTACCTATTACAGTCTATCCATTACTCATTATATTCATTACTCATTCCACCCAACACTTACCCATCTTCATAAAGATGGAACCGGGGCAAAGTCCAGCCGAGGACACGACAAAACCTACTGCCCCAGTCCATCAAAAAAATCAATTAATATGAAATATGAATAAAATCTGTGTTCCCGTGAAAGCCCTAAAGCCGCAATAGGTTGTACATTCCCATTGTAAAGTATCAGTATACCTCTATTTTGTAAAGCGGCTTAGAATTAAAAAGATAATTGTAGAAAAGCAGAACTCCATAAAATAAAAAACGGCATGAGACTCTACATATCTACTATTGAGGCACTGGTATACCTTACATACAGATAAGAGAGCCCACGCCTAGGTCGTGAGCTTCATGCTTATCGTCTCGTATGTTTAAAAATTACCAGTTTTTCAATAGTGAGATTCTAAGCAATAGCTTCTAATATTTCGTTGAAGTATCGCAAAGTTACATATTATATAACTTATACTACAAATATACTAAATTATTTTCATTTTGGGGATATATCCCCAAAAGAAATTTTAGAAAAGTCAGGATTTTAGCTTCAAATCACTAAAATGAATATTACTGAAGATTTTCTGATTGAAATTGGAAAGAGAATTTCTGAAATAAGAGATAAGAATAAACAAACATTAGATGATATTGAATTTTTAACTGGAATCGATTCAAGTGACATTAACAAATATGAGTTAGGTAAAATAAACCTAACAATGAAGACTTTAATTAAATTAGCTATTGCCTTAAGAGTCAAACCGATAGATTTACTTGATTTTAAATTTGATTTTGAAAAATACGATAATGAAAAATCCTAACTAAAAGTTAGGATTTTTTATTACTTACCAATTACGTTTGCATTGCTGCTCCGAACGTTGTTGGAGGACGTGTTCTGCTTCTTTAAATTCTTTTTTGGCTTTGATATAGTCATTGTTGGTTTCTTATAGACCAATTGATAAAACAACAATAGCAATAGTAGAAAAAATGTTGTAGATTTTTAGTAATTTCATACTTGTATTATTATTTAAATGTAAAAATATTACAATACCTGGAAAAACTCCTCAAATCAATGTAGATGGTAGGTTCCCTACTGATGGACAAAAACCCGGATATCGTTTAACAAAAATGATCCGAAGGGTATAAATCCTACTGAATTATTACTCACATTAGAATTCGGAAATTTAGCAACAGAAGCAATGATGGTCGTACCATTGCAAATATGAATGTGAATCATTCTTAAATAATTTTCCTTTGGATAATATTGGCGCAAATACAATAATATTCGAAATTTAATGATTACTGATAATCCTGACGAAAGTTGGGATTTTCTTACGGCAAAATTTTCGAAATCTTTAATAAATTCCGTGAAAATACGGATTCAAAATTTTAAAATCCTTTTTATTTTTGTTATTAAGGGAAACTATCTTATTCTTAATAACATTGAGAACCATAAAACAAACTATAAAATTGATGACCTATAAAGAGATTAAAAAAGTTATGATAGAAAAACAAAAAACTTTACGAAGATAAAACTACCACCAAACACGATTGAAGTGCAATTTGAGCTACTAAAAGAAATACGTGCTAAAGTAGATAGAATAGAAAATTGTGATTTTGGAATATTACAAATTTTCCTATTTAAATGGTTGAAATAATAATTAGATTTTTAGTGATATAAAAATATTTTCTGACAGATTTACTAAAACATCATATAAATAAATAACCTACGCATGAGTAATCGTATATATAACAAATTATTAGAAAATAAAATCGAAAATCTTATTAATTCCTTTAAATATACTTCTAGAGATATCTTCTTTGATGAAGCAAATAATAGGATTATTCATCCCGGAGAATATGGTGGATATAGAGAAAAAATTATTATTGATTTTCTAAGAATAACAATCCCTAAAACTTTTGATATAAGTGATGGATTTATTATCTCAAATAATGATGAAATTAGTACTCAATGTGATATTGTAATTTATGATAAAGAATATACTCCCACTATTGAAATAGATTCTTTACAGAAATTTTATACAGTTGAAACTGTAGCAGGAATTGGTGAAGTTAAATCTAAACTTAACAAAGCGACACTTAAAGAAACTCTAATCAAACTTGCAAATTCAAAAAAAATAAAATGTAATGTACAACAACCATATATAATAAAGAAAAAATCTAACGATAATATATTTCAACCTACTGTAAATATTTATGATAATATATTTAGTTTTTTAATTTGTGAAAAATTAGAATTCAATCTAAATGATCTTGATTGGGATGATTATTTTAATGATGTCTACAACAATTTTGAAACAAATCATCGTCATAATGTAATTCTTAGTATTGAAGATGGGTTTATTTTGTACAAAGGAACTCTTAGTGAGCAAAACACAATTTTGCCTTATCCCTCTTTGGTAGGAAACCAGCTATTTGAAAATGAGTTCATACAAAAAGAAAATAGAAGTTACAGGATCTACAAATTATTTGCCTCCGCAATGTTTGATGGTATTTCTCACGCTACAATTTTATACCCTGAAACTACAAAATACATAGTGGAATAACTTCAATGATGATAAAAAAATCTTTCAAAAGCTAAAATACTAATTCAATTTTAAGACAATTTTTGTTGTTTACGGGAAGCCGTAATTAATAAAGAAGATCAATTTATATATTCGAAGCCACTAAAACATTTTTTGAACATCATAAAAATGAATTTTCAAAAAATGAACTATGAAATAGAAAGTGTTATGATTTGAGATTATATGAATTTTCAATCAATGAATCTTTTCATTTTTTTGTAAAAATCTAATTACTAGATATTTTGTTATATTTAATTTACTCCTAACAGAAGTACCTTAAAAACTAATACTATGCCTAAAGAAAGTGTTCTTACTCAAGCTGAAAAAGCTTCTGCTAAAATTGAAAAATTTATTTTTCACCTAATAATTGAGTCTGAATTAAATCCTATTTTTTTAGATGAAGTGGATTTAACTGATGAACAGTTGGATTTTTTTCGATTACAGTTTTTGGAAGCAGCCGAAGGAACCCAGTTCGACTTTAATGATAATTCCACTTCAGAAGTTTATAAGAACTGTGAAAAGATTATTGAAAATCCAAATGAGAATTTCTTTAATATCTCAAAAGATTTAACTGCCTCTTTTAAATCACATCATAAAAAAAATATGAACGATGGTGTTTTTATTACAGCATTAGTTTCTATAAACGGTTGTAATAACTTACTTTTTCTATTGAAACTAGATAACAGGAAAGTTTTTGAATATAAGAGAACAGGTAATAAAGCTATTTTAGAGGAGATTAAAAACACATTTGTTGAAGACAAAAGATCAATTCAAAAATTAGCAATTATCGATGTTACTGACTATTACAAGTGGGATGTTTTAGCTTATGATCGAAGTCCTGGGGTAGGAAAAACAATAAGTGATTTCTTTAGAAACTTTCTAGTAGTACATGAAAAGGAAACACCAACTACACTGACAACTAATACTGTTAAGGCTATAACTAACTGGACTATCACAAATAGAGCAGATTTAGATCCAGCACAAGAGATCTCATCATACAAAAATCGAGTAATAGATTATTTGAATAATTGTTCGATGGTAGATTTTAAAAAATTGATTGATAGGGTAATTGATGACAGTGATTCTATCAGAAAAAGGAAATTGAAAAGATCTCTCAAGGAATTTTTAGAAGGTCTTGGTTTATATGGACAATCATTTAAACCGAGTCGGAGTGTCCTTACAGCGTCTCAAAAGAAGAATATTAGAAAAACTGCGGAGGGAATTAAAATTGAATGGCAGGGAGATGCTAATGATGTAAATATTGATATTCCAAATGTACCAAATAGCAATGATGGTTTTTATCATATTAAGATTAAAACTAGAGAAATTAAAGTTGTTAACTAATTACCATGGATTTTGATAGATTAATAGAAATTATTGATTCGTTTGATTCTTTTAATATTAATGAATCATGGGGATATATTAAAATTGATAGTGATGTAGATAAAAAAGAGAATTTACAAAAAATAAAAATTTTAAAGGAGTACTTGGTTTCTGAAAGCTTTCCTAATTCTATATCAGTACAAATTGATGGTGCTAGAGTAGAAGAGGAAGATTTGGATTCCTATTTAGAGGGTGGTGTATCTAATTGGGAAATAAATATAAATAAAATTCCTTTCTTTACTACTGACTCCTCTGATGCGATGCACAATTTTTTCTATAGTATTGAAAAATTCCAAGAATGGCTTTCGAGACTCTCACCATTTGAAAAAGAAAATCCCTTTCATAAAAAGATTGATTTAATAATTAATGGTTTAGATTGTGTCATTTTAGGTGATAAATTTACAATTATTCCATACAAATTTAATGGGAATATTGAGAGTTTTATAGTTGGAGAGTCACTTCCTGATTTAAATAGAATAAATGAAGTTGTTCATTCTCTTACAAGTGAAGAACTGATAATTAATCCTTTAAGTTTTGTATATCAAACAAAATCAAATAATGAAATTGTTATTGGTGTTTTAAATAAACTCGCAAGTATTGCTTTATCTGCTAGTATAGTAAATGAAATAAAATCAGACGATTTTGTAACAGTAGATGGCATAAGGCGCCTAAATCTTAAACTTTTTGATGAACATGATATTTATAAAAAAGAATTTTATAATGATCTTCTAAAAGTAGTTAAGTGGATATATGAAGAAAAAACTGTAACTCGTCAAAAACTTTTTAATGATAGGATAAGTCTTGAGCTAGACGAATCCAAAACCTATATTAACGCTTTGAGTATTCATTTAAAGAGTTCATTATCTCAAGCAAGTCAAAGATATAATTTTGTAATTTTAGAAAGAAAGGATAAATATATTTCAGAACTAAAAGATTTATTAAAAGATGTCAGAACTCAATCTGATTTATACGCTCAGAAAATACGGACACTATTAAATAATCTTCTGAGAGATATTTTAGCGGCTATTGTTTTAGTCGGTTTTACAATCTTTACAAAATTTTCAGATAATTTGCAGTTAGATAAAGTGTCATTACTAAAATATGTATTTTACTTTTTAGCAATATACTATATTTTATCAGCTGTTATACAGACTATAGTTGATATTACTGATATAAATGTATCAAAAAAAGAAATCTTATATTGGAAGAATACTACTAAAGAATTAATACCTGAAAAAGACTTCAAAAATCATATTAAAAATTCATTGAAAGACAGGAGGAACAGTTTACGAATATTATATCCTATTATAATTTTGCTTTACTTTTTGTTATCCATCGCTTGTTATAAGTTCCCAACGTATTTTCATTCAATTTCTACTGAGACATCTAATACAGAAAAAATAAGTAATGATAAAGTTTCTAAACATACAAGTCAGCCAAGTAGCGGTTCATCAGGTAGGTAATAAGTCTCTTGATGAGCAAGTGAATTTTTCAGATACACTAGTTGATATTTCCGATGAAAGACTAGTAAGAATATTCTTAAAATATTTTCTTTCTTCATTTTCCGGAAATGAGATGTATGATTTCTTTAATGAAGTAGGAATTGAACAAAATGAAATTTATATCTTAATAAAAAGAATTTTCGAAAACCCTAGTGATTTATTTAATCAAAGTAAGATAATTGCTCAACATTTATATAATTGTAGTACTCATCCTAAAATTAAAAACGGAGATCTATTTGTAGCCTATTTTAATAATATTATAATAGATAATATTAATACGGATGCGATTGGTATATTTAAATCAGAGAGTAAAGAAAACTATTTAAAAGTAGATTTAGAAAAAAAATCTCATTTCGTAAATTATGATGAAGGTACTAATATAAATAGACTGGATAAAGGTTGTTTAGTATTTAAAATTGATGAAAGTCCTAAGGTTTGCATTATAGATAATCTAAATAAAGGCAGTGAAGCTTCTTATTGGAAAGATGATTTTTTGAGTATTAAGCCTGTTAAAAATGAGTATCATCAAACAAACGAGTTTTTAGGTATTGCTAAACAATTCGTAACAAAACAATTAGATGAAGAATTTAAAATCAGCAAGGCAGATAAAATCGATTATTTAAACCGTTCTGTGGATTATTTTAAAAGTCATGGCATTTTTGATAAACAAGAATTTGAAGAATTGGTTTTTGAAGATAAAAGTGTGATTGAGTCATTCCGAAACTTTGACCAAGCTTATAGACAAGAAAATGAAATAGAACTATATGATAACTTTGATATATCAACCCAAGCGGTAAAAAAACAAGCCAGAGTTTTTAAAAATGTCTTGAAGCTTGATAAAAATTTTCATATTTACATTCATGGTAATGCAGATTTGATAACCCAAGGAGTTGATGAAAATGGAAGAAAGTATTACAAAATATTTTATGAAAACGAAAACTAACTAATTTTTGACAATGAGAAGTATCTATAAATATACAGAGGATTCTATTAGACAAATAGAGTTTTTACTACCCCGTCTTAAATACTCTGTATACCCGACTAAAATAATAAAATGGTTAGAAAATTTTGATGAAGCTGATGTACCTTTCGCTTTAGATATTCTTAGAATATTTGAATACATTAGTTTTCCTGAATTTATGTTTCGTCTGGATAGTTTATTAAAAGAACTATTAAAAAAAGTACCAAAGAATGATAAATTGATCATATTCCCATATGGTAAAATTGGTAAAAGTGGTACCTTGGTCACTTACCCTTTGCGTAATACTAAAGCATTTAAAACAAGAGAAGCAAATATATTACTTACTCACGATTTTGAATATATTAAAAATCCTGAGCAGTATAAGCATATTATTTTTTTAGATGATTTTATTGGTAGTGGTAAAACTTTCTGTGATGAATTTGAAAAATCTGGTATTAAAAGTTGGATTGCGGAGAAAAATATTCAAAACATTTATATACTTTCGGTAATTATAATGAATGATGGAAAGACAAAAATAGAAACCAATTATCCAGATATCACAATAATCTCCGAAGTGAGATACAAATTATTTGATACGGCATTTTCTCCATATAATGCATTTTCAGAACAGACATATAGCCGTGTTAAAAATGTTGTTAATAAGTATGGAAATAAACTCGCTGTTAATAAACCTCCGAATGAATTCTTTCCTCTTGGTTACGATAATAGTGAAAGTGCAATTGCATTTTTTCACGGTACCCCTAATAATACAATCTCTTTGATTTGGGGAAAAAGTAAAGATTGGGTTTCTTTATATCCAAGAAGAGCAGATGTGAGGATGTCTGAAGCTCGTGAACTTAAAAAAGAGATAAATTACTATCTCAGTATTTGTAATAGGCTAGGTATAAATATTAATTTAGGTATTAACTTAATTAATGAAAGACCAGATAGAAGAAAAGATACTACGAGAAAAATGCGTGAACAGGATCATGCGGGTATTATTGTATTATTTTTAAAAAATAAAGGTTATGAGAATCTTTATGTTTGTCAAATTTTGGGTATTACACGTGAAGAATTAAGATATATATTTATTGAATTAAAAAATAAAGGTTTAGTTACCAACAATTACAAGTCAATAACAAACGATGGAAAGTCATTACTTATAAAATTAAATAAGGTAACTAAACATGAAAAGATAAGAAATGAAACTGAAAATAATTTAACAATTAAAAAATATTTATATTTACCACAAATGTTCAAAGGGCTGACCTAGGTTAGCTCTGTTATCTGGAAACAGATGGTCTCGGTGCCTTGTGCCGAGAGATAATAAGGATCCTTTATAAACCAGTCGTGGTATATATATGCTGCTTGAAAAATTATCATCACAGCAGCCGGATGCCCTCCCAATAATAATTCTTCAAGAAGAATACATATCATACATCCAAGCAAGAAGTAACTATGAAGTCATTCCCCTTTGAACAATTTATTGAATATGCAAATGCAGAAGGTCGATCGCAAAATTTCATTGATGAATGTATTCAGTATGCTCATAATCTACAAGACAGGAATTATCCAGTATTGTTTTCGATCCAGCATCTAGCAATGGCTATTGGTATTCAATCAGACTTTTTGACTTCTATAATTGGGGAAAATGAAGACAATAGATATTTCTACTATAATGAAGGCTCTAAGATCACTAAATACAATCATTTTTTCATAAAGAAAAAAAGGGGGAGTTATAGAGAAATCATGGCTCCTCATAAAGATTTAAAATATATTCAAAAATGGTTATTGTTTAATGTATTAAGTAAGTTTCCCTTAGCTGAATCCTGCAAAGGTTTTCGTTCTGACATTTCAATACGTGATAATGCATCAATTCATAGCAATGCAAAACTAATTTTAAAAGTTGATCTTTTAAAGTTCTATGATACAATTACCGAAAAAAGGGTTTATGGTTCATTTGAAAAAATGGGATACGCAAAAAATTTAGCATATTCACTTGCAAAGCTGTGCACAGCAGAACATCATGATAAGTACTGGTCAGACTTTAATGAAAAAGATAAAGGAATACTTTCGTATTATTTAGAGTATAAACCACCAATTTTACCCCAAGGAGCCCCCACAAGTCCAACATTAGCGAATATCGTGGCCACTAAAATGGATAAAAGATTTGAAGGATTAAGTAAAAAAATGCAATTTTCATACTCCCGGTATGCAGATGATTTAACTTTTTCAATTAACGATAATGGTACTTTACCGCCGCTCAGTCTAATTAGAAAAATCATAAATGAAGAAAACTTTTATATTAATGATGATAAAATTACATACATGCATCGAGGAAGTAAGCAATATGTCACTGGTTTAAGTGTTACCAATGGTGTTCATACGTCTAAAAAATATCGACGGAAAATTGCCCGGCATATTTATTTTTGTCGTAAACATGGTGTAGAAAATCATCTACAAAAAAATATAGAACAATTTCCAGGCTATAATTCCTTAAAATTTCATGATTGGCTATATGGGCACATCTGTTTTATAAATTCCATAGACAAAGAAGCTAGTAAAAAGTTATTAAATGATTTTAATAAAATTACATGGTCATTGTAAACTTAAATTTCCTTGCATAATCTTTTTGCATTAGAGGGAGGAGAGAGAGCTACTGACCATCTAATGTTCTTCAGTTACAATATGAATCAAGATCAGAAATTATATAAATTATACTCATTTAAAAATTTCTAATTCATTTGCAACATCCTTTTTTGGCTTAGAAAATGGTCTTTTGAATAAATCTTTTTCATTAGTATAGTTGTTTCCAAAAACCATTTTCTTTAAGCCATCTTCAATACTGAAAAAGCTAGAATATACCCCTTAAAGCACACTATTAAATTTTGTAATTCTTTCCCGATCGAGAAATTTCACATCAAGTTGCTATATTTGTAACAACAGATAATCCATGCAAAAAAAAACTTCAAATACCTCTGGAAAAGCAGCAATCTACATTGATGGTAAAGACAAGACCAACGAGATAGAATCTTACTCTTTTGAAGGCAATAAATGTGCAGTAGTGTATAAAGGTAGTGGTAAGGCCTATTCCTATCCTCAACATAGAATTAAGATGGTGAGATCTGCTATTCAAAGTGAGAGAGCGAGAAATATTTTTTCTTACATGACTGCCATTGCAGAAAGTGTTGGCTTGGAGATCGAACCTAACAATAATATTCTTGCCAATAGTTATAAGAGGATATCATTTATTCCCGAAACTTCTATTCTTTACAATTATCTTAACGGGAAAGAACCTGATAAGAATTACCACACCTGTCCTATTGAAATCTTTCCTTTTGGTTTTAATTTAAGTCAGAAAGCAGGAGTTGACAATGCATTTTCAAATGCACTAAGTGTTATTGAAGGTCCTCCCGGAACAGGAAAGACAAATACTATTCTTAATATCATTGCCAATGCTGTGATGAATAATCAGAGCGTTGCTGTTGTTTCAAGCAATAATTCGGCGACAAAAAATGTATTTGACAAGCTGGAAAGTAATGGACTTTCATTTATGGCGGCATTGCTGGGAAGCAGCATCAATAAAAAAGAATTTATTGATGCCCAGAGTAAAGTTCCGGATTTATCAAATTTCAGATTAGAGGAAGAACAGGAACAATCCCTTATGCAGTCTACTTCCCTTCTTTTTATTGAACTTGCAGAAAAGTTGGAAGTAAAGAATGAATTAGCTTTACTCAAACTGGAAATCGATAAGATCAAAACCGAACATAAGCATTTTACGGATGATATCGCTTTGGCAACTGAAATCCGTTTTAAAAAGAATGTCAGTTCAGATCAGCTGCTTTTACTATGGATTACGTTGGAAGACTATGAGAAAACAGGTAAGAGATTTTACTGGTGGCGTAAACTGATATTTCCTTTTTTGTATGGGGTGAGAGATAAGATTTTTTATACCTTATCTTATGAAGAGATGATCAGGATTGCTCAGTCAAAATACTATGGGGTAAAAATTTCAGAGCTTACCATCAGAAAACAGGAGCTGCACAATACGTTGCAGCATTTTTCCTTCCCTGATAAAATGAAAGAATATACGGAAGGATCGATGCAGCTGTTTAAAAACAAACTCTACCAAAAATATAAAGGACAAGAACGTTCAGAATATACCGAACGGGATCTTCGTTTTAAATCAGAAGAATTTATTAAAGATTATCCTGTCATTATGAGTACAACCTACTCATTAAGAAGAAGCCTTGCTGAAAATGTAGTCTACGATTATGTCATTGTTGACGAATCTTCACAGGTGGATCTTGCAACGGGTGTACTCGCATTATCCTGCGCAAAACAGGCCGTCATTGTAGGAGATTTAAAACAGCTTTCGAATGTAGTAGATTGCGCAACAGCAGAAAATACAGATAAGATTTTTGATTCCTATGATATTCCGGAACCCTATCGATATTCCAATCATAGTCTTCTTTCTTCCATTACGGAAGTATTTCCTGAACTCCCTAAAACACTTTTAAAAGAACATTATCGTTGCCATCCTAAAATCATTGATTTTTGTAACCGTAAGTTTTATAATGATCAGTTGATTATTCTTTCGGAAGCACAAAGAGAAAGAGAGCCTTTATTAGTTTATAAAACAACAGAAGGCAATCATGCCCGACAAAGAGAAAATCAGCGGCAGATTGATGTAATTACTCAGGAAATCATTCCGCAGCAAAAGCTGGAAGGTGTAAATCTAGGCATTGTAACCCCATACTGCAACCAGACCTTAGCTCTGCAAAGAACATTTCAGGGAACAGATATCAAAGCCGATACGGTAGATAAATTCCAGGGAAGAGAAAATGACGTGATCATTCTCTCCACAGTAGACAATGAAATCTCTGAATTCACAGACAACCCGAACCGATTGAATGTAGCCATTTCCAGAGCCAAAGATCAGCTTATTCTATTGGTGAACGGAAACGAAAGTGATAATGGCACGAACATCTCAGATTTGATCCGTTACATTAATTACAATAATTTCAAGATCATACACAGTGAAGTACATTCTATCTTTGATTACCTATACAAAGGTTATGAAGAAAAAAGAAGAGCGCTTTTATCAGAGCAAAAAAACAAATCTGCTTTCGACAGTGAAAACCTGATGTATATACTTATTAAAGAAGTGTTATCCAAAGATCAGTTTTCCCAATATGATGTCGTATTACATTTTTCCTTAAGAAATCTCTTATTGGATTATTCTAAGTTGAGTCCTGAAGAAGAAAGATATGCCAGACATCACGCTACTCATATTGATTTTTTGATTTACAATAAGCTTGGTAAAAATCCGGTACTGGCCATAGAAGTCGACGGCTATAAATATCATAAAAAACAAAGCCGACAAAGCGAAAGAGACACTATGAAAAATGTGATCCTGACCAATTACGGAATTCCCTTACTAAGATTTTCAACAACGGGTAGTGGAGAAAGCGAAAGATTAATCAATACATTAAATTCATTAAAATAATCTACTTAAGAAGAGCTATAAAAATCTGTTTGTACTTATTCCTATTTTTAAAAATGATTTGAATCTTAAGAATTGAAGATTTTTCGGCCTATAAGAGTAAACAGCCAGCTTCTACATATAAATATTACAGGTTTAAAACTAGCTATAATCCTCTCAAGGTTATCAAATAAAAACTGTACTGAATTAAAAAAAGACAAATAATACAAAATGTAGCCAAAACCGGCCTGGTTGTAGCCAAAAACTGGTACTGTAGCGACAGTAATTTAATTCTGTATTGATCGTTTTTTGAGATTTTATCTTTTTCTTTTGTGGAAACCTCTTGTTTTAAGGTTGTATACAGCTCGACACAAACTTCAAACCGTAATATTACCCATAAAATGAAAGTGTTATTTACAGATTTTAGAAAAGAACTTCATTAAACTGAAAGTGTTCTTCGGCTTAATAAATTTTTTATTTGAATTTAATCCTGAAAGAATATTTTGATTTTTTTGAGGATTATTTTTTTCATAATAATTGTTTCTCTAAAAATTGATTATACCAATCTAAAGAAGATAATTTTTCATTTTTTATATTTTAAGTGGCATCATTCCATTACATGATACTCGATAATCACCCCAAACTTTCCCGTATTCTTTTCCATTAACAATCAATACTTCAAAACCTCCACCTACGCAATCAGAAATCAATATAAGTCCATCCAATAAAAGAATCATATTCAAAATGGTAGAGTTCATCATCTTCTTTTTTTTCAGTAAATGGAAATTCTTTTGTAAATTATTTTCTAAAATACGGTGACGTAAATCCTTATATTGATTTAAAGGAAGAAGTACCTCATTAGGTCCAGAACTAAAACAACCTATATTTGTTACAAAATCAATATATTCTTCTGATAGCTTAATTTTATGGTCGATTTCGAAAAGTTCTATTTCTTCTAAAGTTAATCATCTTCAAATTTTGAAATTACCTTTAGGGTTTAGTTCAATTATTTTTTTAAGATTTTCTTTAACTTTTTCTAATTTTGAATTCATGAGTTTACTTTTAAATTTCTGGTAACGTTTGAAGCTTTGCTTTAGGAAGAAATCGAGGCAAAAAGCCTATGTTATTATTAAAGTTCAATTGATTCAGTTTTCGGAAATATCAGTAAATCTGCCCAAATACCAACTGTCTATGTTTCTTTGTGGATGGTGTTCCGGTTTCTTGATCCAGTTAATAATTCTGTAGTGAGTTCAGCTTAATTCAGTAAGCACCGAGTTCCAAATTGAAAGTGAGAAAAAAAGTTTACACATTATTAAGGCTTCTCTCATTAAATCGTTTTATGAGATTAATTTTATTGATTAAAATAGCCTAATATAGTTTGTAAATCAACTCCAGCTACTGTCGAAATTGAACTCAAAACATTTAGACCTGAAAATATCGTTTTTATTACATTTATTGGCAATCTTTCTGATCTTTCTAATGTAGCTTGAGTAGATAGAGTATTAACATTATCCAGCAATAAATTTCTTTCTTCCTCCGAAATATTCACATTATTAGCAACCTCTTTTAATCTATTAAATGCTTCCGCAATATCTTCTTCTCCTCTATTTTTTAATAATGTAATATTGTTTTCAATATCCCCATTAGTTCCACCAATGTTAACAAAGTGTCCGGTTCCTGTAATTGTCAAATTTTCAACATAGTTATTGAAAGATGATCTGTTATTTCTTTCAATTTTATTTTTCTCCTGCTTTAAAAAGAAAAGCGAAGCTTCATAATTTCCTTCAATTACACAATTATTATCCAATGATGTGCATATTTCTTTATGTTCTAATAATCCTTGCTCAAGGCTATTTTGATAAAAATCAATTATTTCCCTTTTATCTTTCTCATCACTTATATTCTCTAAAAATTCTTCAATCTGAACTCTTATTTTATCTCTTTGATGGGGATTACGTAAATTGTCGATACTACGTTTAAGAAGTTCAAATTTTCTAACTGTATAGTCATTCATATTGTTCTTTTAAAATGTTTTACTTATGTTTCCTTATAATCTTTTTTTGAGATTAAATATCAAAATCATCATTATATCTCACACCATCATATTGAACATCTCTTATCCGAAAATAAGTAGGTATACGGTTAAGATGTAAGGAAGCACTATTTATTTGTTTATTCGGACAAAGCTTTTTCCAAATATAATAATGGTTTACTATTGAAAGAGCTGAAAGAGCATTTAACAGATTCTCTAAATGTGCCATATGATAGTTTTCGGATCTATTGTGCTTAAAACTGTTATAATTGGACCACCAATTTGGAGAGTTATCACTTCTCCATCCTTGAAGAGGCAAATAATGTTTACCAAAAAATTGTACATCTACGACATGATCTATAATCATTGGGCAATATCTAAGAACTACATCTGCTATATTCGATATGTTTGCTCTAGAATATCTATTCTTAAATCCCGGTTCTAGTATTTCGCAAAGTTCCTTTGCTACTACTTCAAATTCTGAACACGAAGCTAAAAAGATGAGTGCAATTTCAGTAGAAAATGTATGATAATTTCGTTCGTCAATTTCAACAAATGCGGATATAGTTTGGAATTTTGCCTCAAGAGCAAATAAATAATTATAATAATTCACGGTTACTTTATCGTTTTTGAGAATTATTTTTTGCAGTTAAAAACTTCAATATATTTAAATGTTTTATCTGAGTCGGCCAACTGGATTTGAAATAATTAAATTTATTGCTTCTTCGATGCCATAGCCTATAATGATACCTGTATTTACTTTAATATCCATTTCTGTTGTTTCATCAATACTTTTTACTCTTTGCAACTCATATCTAAACCCAGATACTACTCCACATATCTTAACTTCCACACTATTTGGATATCTATAAACTATTGGACCTCCTGAAAATCCAGGATTATTTATGCCATCAATAAAAAAAGTCTTGACAGGTTCATCATTTTTAAAACCTGAAATAATACCTTTTTTGACTAATGGTAAGGGAAGGATATCGTCTTTTTTATGAGTTAAATTTGAAATGTTATATGGAAAGCCTAGAAAATAAACATCTCCACTATAAACAACATTATCAGAATCACCGATTATGGGTTCATTTTCAATTTTGCAATCATCTAAAACAATTACTGAGATGTCATAGTTTTTTGAATGTCCCACTAATTTAATTGAATGTTTATTCCAAACTTTATTATATAATACTTCCAAACAGTCACCATCTTTTATATTTTCAATAACATGTTTAGCTGTAATATAATATTGCTTAGAATCATAGTCGAATGCAAAACTAGTCCCAGTGCTGCCATTATATTTAATATTGATAGTTCTTCCAATAATATTATCTGTTATCATAATATAAATTTTGGGGGTTTATAAATCGTATTTTGAGATTTAGTATTAATTTTTAGTCTTTAAAATTATCCTTTAAAAATTAAACTTCTTTACGGTAAACCGTATTTATTTTACGTTTTTTGAGATTATTTATTATTTAATTGTAATTATTTCAATTAAACCATCAAACAAAGCTTCGCTATCATTTTCCCAAACCTGATCTTGAGACCAATATTTTTTTGCGAGTTCTTGATATTGATGAACATTTAACACATCACTATATAAACTTTTTTCGGTAGAAATATGCATGACTCCTGTTAGTTTAAGCTGGAAAACATTATAGTCATTTATCTGTAAAGCTTTTATCCAATAATCCAAATTGTCTTCTTTACAAACCCAAATACTATTATATCGGGATGGTAATTCAGGAAAATTATCTTTTCTGTAATTTTCTAAGATTAATTCTCTTAGCATCATTGAATTTTTATTCAATGCAAAATTTGAAAAATTGAAAAAGTTTATTAATTCCATATTATCGCTTTTAATAAAACCAGTAAAGTTTTTTTCATAAGCCTGTCTGTAAGGAACCATTTTATTTTGGTAAGGAATTCTTAAGTCTATTCCGAAGAGAGTTTCTATAAATTTATTTGGTCTTGAATTCCAATAAAATTTATTTTTAATCACCCACTCATTGCCGTAACTACCTTTTTTTTGAATATGATAAAAAATTTCATCTTTTACTTCCATTTTATCGTTATTTGAGATTATTTTTGATTTAAATCTGAAGGAAAAGTTTTAACTTCAGGATAGATTTTCACTCCCATTGAGGCAGTTAATTGATTAACAATATGCTTAATTAATAATTCGATATATAAATCTTCAATATCAGATTTATTATAGTCGAAATCATTAATTTCTAAAACCTCTATAAATTTTTTATGGTCACAAAAGTAGACAACGCCTCCGTTTCTAAAAGAGATCGAATCTTCATTAAGTAATAATTCAATTCTTCATGACTGTCAATTTTGGTATTTAAATTATTAAGTATTTTAGTTAAATTAAATTTTATATTTTTCATATTATCGTTTTTTGAGATTAATTTGATTAATAATTTTGGAAATATAATCTTGTAAAACTTCTTTTGCAGCTTCTAAATTCTCCCATTCACCCCATTCTGTTGTTTCATATTCAGAACTGCAAATTTCACAAGTTGCTGAAACTACACAATAATCTTAACCCTTTTCATATGAAAATCCATTTTGAGATAAATAATCTATAAGTATTTGCTTTTCTTGCATTTGATCATTTTTTTAGATTTATCTTTTAGATTTAGTATTAGATTAAAAAATAAAGCTACACTAGTAACCATAGTTGATAAGATAACCGCTGAGTAAATAATATCAATATATACATTTATCACTTCTATCTGTATTAAAATAAAACTCAAAAGAAACACTATTAAGAATAGAAGTAATGTCATATAGAGTAGATTTTTATTTTTCATAGAATCCTTTTTTGAGAATTATTATTCAGTTAAGTCTAGTAATTTTTTGTCAATATTAATCATAATTCCATAGACTGTAATAAAGTAGTTAAGAGCCATTTGTTCCGAATATTTTTGTTGATATAGTTGAGAAAAAGTTGATGATAAAGTTGTTATTTTCTTTTTTTCTCCGAGTTGGATAGGCTCTCCTTTAATTAATGATTCTTTTACGTCATTTATGTTAAACATAAATCCTGTGAAATTTTCAGGAGCATCAATTAGTATTTTTTTTATTTCTGCATGAGAGAAAGGATTTCGTATTTTTTGTCTTAATGAAGTAAGTATCACTTTTTCAGATTCCGTTATCAAATTTTGTTCTTCTGCAGCATCCAATGATTTAAATAAAATTAGATTATCGTACAAATCAATAGCCTCTAAAGTTTTTTGATTATATGTTTCATGATTTGAATAGTCTAAGCCCAAAGTATGTTTTTCAATTAGAGCAAATTTTATCATCCTTTCCAAAAAATGGTTTGTTCCTAAAATTGCTGTTTGAAATAATTCAAGTTGTAAATTCTGTAAAATTTCATTTCTTAAACTTGTTAATGGTAAGAAATGACGGGGTTTATGTAAAAAATAAGTTTTTAAATTTCCATAATTTTTTTCAACCATTTTAGTGTAATTAGGAATAAAATATGTTTTCATTGGCACCTTTTATTTTATTTATTAAGAAAAATATTATATCTAATTTATAATCCAAGAAGCAAGATTTCTGAACAGCTCGTACTTTGGAATCTAAAGATTTACTTATATAGCTCTTTAGTACGTTTTTTCCAATACTCATGTAATTCATACCGTGTTGTAATAATTAAATTTATGATTTCTTTTAAAGAATCTTCAGAGAACTGTATATACTCTTGTTCCATCCCATTACTTGAAATCTTTAAGTTAACATAAGTATAACCATCGTCATCAGTATTTTTCCAATCAGCATGTACTACAAGGTTTCGTAATCTCCCCGTCTCTCTTAGATCTGCTATTAATTTTTGGTAGCCTTCAATCTTAATAGCACAACCGAGATGAAAATCATCACTAAATCTTTTAAATAAATCAACCTTAGTAGCATATGCCATTTTATGTAATACAATTAGGCCCGTAGAATCTGATCTGTCTGTAAATATTTCACATATATACTATCTAACGATTTTTCTAAACCATTAAAATACATTACTACTAGGCCGATAAGAGAGAGAGAACTATCCAAATATTTTTCTGCCTTTTCCTCATCTTCTATTTCATGATATAAATGTTGTACAAATACTTTCCTCTTTTGTTTCATAATATTGTAGATATTTCCCCAAAAATATATTCTGTCTGCGTAATCTATTTGCGTATATTATTGTTTTTTAATTGCCATTTTCTTTATTTCTTCAGTTGTATGATTATCAAGAATTTTAGCATAACGATAAAACGTTGCTCTAGTCAAACCAAGTGGCTTGTAAATATCCTCCGGAGCCTTAGTTGGATCTTTATACACAGACCGCATAATTATTAACTTAGAAATTGTTTCTTTTGTATAACCTTTTGGTCTACCTCCCAATCTACCTCTCGCTCTGGCAGCTTGCAAACCAGCATTAGTTCTTTCTCTTATAAGTTCTCGTTCATATTCTGCTAGAGAAGCCATGAGGTTTAGAAATAATCTGCCATTAATAGTAGAAGTATCTACACCATCAACAAGACCTTTTATTATAATTCCTTTGTCACTTAAACTTAGCACAGGATCAAAAATATTTTTCAGGCTTCTCCCCAGCCGGTCTAATCTCCGAACATAAAGTTCATCACCTTCTCTAAACTGCTCTATCATTTTATCAAGTTCAGCATGATTCTTTGTTGAACCAGAAATTTTTTCCTGATAAATTTTCTCACATCTGCTTTTTCTAAAGCTTCGATTTGTAAATCCAAATTTTGGTCTTTGGTTTAAACCCGAGCATATCCTATTTTCATAATTTGTTACATTAAATTCGTCTCTTGTAAATTTATAAAACTTTGTTTACTGATACGACATTTTGATAAAATATATTAAAAAGTAAAGTAATGAGATCCAGCGACTTTAAAAATCTCATAAAACCACCGAATAATCTATGCTACATTATAAGAAGAAATGGTCTAAAATATAAGATTAATAATTGTGGCAAGAATTAATAGCATTAAGAATTTAACTTTACCAATTTCCAAATCATCAACTTATTAATTCGCTAATTGTTCATCTTGGATTACAAAAGCATTTATTTTTAATGCTTTTTTTATTTAATAACTTCAAGATTCATTATAAAAAATACTCAAAGTATTTTAGAATATTCACGAAATATATACGAATCAATTTATTCAGATATTTTATCGAACCTTCTTTATGATGAAAGTTGCAGCATTCTCAAAAGTGGGATTCATGTTCTTTCATTGAAGTTTTTACCTATATTTGCGTGGTTAAATTCTGCTGAATTTCAGGATAAAACCACTGACTCCATCGTCAAATATCAGAAATTAGCTAAATAAATAATCATGAAATATCAAGCGATCTTTATTGTTTTGTTATCATCTGTACACCTTTTTTTTGCTCAGGTACTTGATAATAATTTTGGAACCAATGGAAAAATGGTTTATGACATCAATGCAAACTCAAATATTGAGAAAATAGGGTCGATGATTGCTGTGAGCAACAGTAAAATACTGGTTGGAGGTACTGACAATACTAACGCTTATCTTGTGAGACACAATTCTGACGGTTCTTTTGACACTTCTTTTCAGAGCAACGGAATCAAACAGCTTCCGTTTAAATCAATTGAAAAAATATTAAAGACAAGCAACAACGAGATGATCATTCTCGGAACTAAGCTTGCCACCGACGGCTATTTTAATATCATCGTCTGTAAAGTTGATGAAAATGGAAATTATGTTACAAATTTCGGTACAAACGGTATTCTGGAAATCAATTTTGGTGCTCAGTCAGATGACAATGTCTTTAACGGTGAACTGCAATCTGACGGAAAAATAATTGTGGTCGGCAACAAAAGAGGCACGAATGCATTGACAGAAGGTTACGTTTTGCGTTTATTACAGAACGGCCAATTTGATACTACGTTTAATAATACCGGACTATTCACTATTGCACCTGTTAATCACCGCCATTATTTGAATGCCGTAAATATTGCTCCCAATGGAACAATCGTTTGCTCAGGCTATCTTTTGCTGACGACAGGCTCCAACCAAGCTAGAATATTTATATTAAGATTGTTACCAAACGGAACTTTGGATACTTCATTTTCCACCGTAGGATATAGATATTTTAATGTTACGAATATAGGCAGCTCACTGTCAAATACTAATATTGTTTTTAGTGACGGAAGTATTTTACTGGGCGGAGAATCATTCTCATCAAGCAATAACAATGTTTCATCTAACTTTACGATAATAAAATTCAATGTGGATGGTTCTTTTGAAAATTCTTTCGGAACGAACGGTGTTGTACAGACACTTCTTCCAAGTATCGGAGGTCAGTTGAGAAATATGAAATTAGATTCTTCAAATAATATTATCGCAGTTGGATCTACGTACTCGGCGACCAACGGTAATGAAAATTTTACGATGATGAAATTTAATCTATCTGGGATTTTAGATACACAATTCGGAAATTCCGGTGTTGTAATTACAGATTTTTCAGGATTTCAGGATATTCCGTATTCATTGTTGGTTTTTGATTCAAAAATAATTCTTGCAGGATTGGCTTCTTCTTCAGATTTTCCCGGCAACAGCAAATTTGCACTTGCACAATATACATACAATAACTTAGGAATTGTTGAGTCTAAAAAAACAGATAACTTCAAGATTTTCCCGACAGTTTTTTCAGACAATATTAATATAAAATGTGAAAAAGAGACCAAAGTAAGCGTTCGTATTTTTGATTATTCGGGTAGACTTATTTATCGAAAAGAAAATTTCAGATGCTCTCAGACTCCGGAACAGCTGCAACTGCCGATCTCAAAGCAAGGCGTATATTGGTCACAAATCAATTCAGGAAATAAAACTTCTGTTCAGAAATTGATAAAGAAGTAATATTGGAGTTGCTAACTTTGTTAGGACATAATTCTTATACCCTTTAACTTTAAGAGTAGGAAAAAGATCAGAAAAAAGTACCCTTATTTAAAATTAACAACTCCCTAAAAGGCAGTGAAATATAAAGGATGAAACTGTAATCCCCTAAACAGCCAAAAGCAAAAGCCTTCACAGAAGGCTTTCAAATCCCCCTCCCTCTCTTCTTGCTCTTCCCCTGCTCTTGTTTCTTGTCCTCCTTCCACACATTCTTAAAAGAAAACTCAAACTTCCCAATTCCCTTTTCAAACCTCAAATATCCCTGATACCCCTTCCCATTCCTATCCACCAGCCCATCCACATACGCCACCTCCCCAGCTTTCAGTTTCTCCACCTGCCATTTCTTTAATTCTTTTCCCCTAAACACTCTGGGAACTTCCCTTAAATCCGTAACTCCCATCCTCCTTACATTCTTATCCAGCAAAAACTCCACATATCTTTTATCCGCATTATACTGAACCGCTGCATTAAACAGGGTCCCCCGAGCTGAAAGCATATTTTCAATAAACAAGGGTTTTCCTTCCCTCAATACCTTTCTCTGTTCTTCATCCAAAGTCACTCCTTTGATCACAAGCGGAACCCTTACCCTGTCCGCCCTCACCTGAACCAGGTCATTGGTCAGCCTGTCCCTGCTGATGAGAGAAGACACGATCTCTCCTGTAATCCCATGCACCAGATCCACCACCCTTCCCATGTTCCCACTTACCATCAGATTCCTTTTATCCTCTTCTGAAAATACATGCCCAAAGAAAGGCTTGGAGAAGTCAGGCATTCTTCTTACCGGATGAAACCTGAGTTCCACTTCTCCAAAATCATTAGCCTGAAAAGAAAGCCTTGCTTCAATCATACCCGATACTGTCCCCAGTTCAATGCGTACCGGAACAAGCATTGGAGTTTTATATCCTTTCAGCATCGGTTCCAAAGCACCCAGCTCTTCCAGTCTTTCCTTATTCCACCCCAGCTTCTCCATCATCTTCCAGTCCACCTGATCAGCTTTATATAGATAACTATTTCGAGTATTCTCTCCCTTACCTGCTGTTTTCTCCTCTCCCGCCTTTCTAAGTGCCTCCACTACATCAATAAAAATCTCATATTGCTTCAGCTCTTTTTTCTCTTCATCCGTAGCCTTATCCATATACTTCTGAAGGTTTACAGCTGTCTGTTTCGCTTCATATTCCGTCACTTTAAAGAAAGAAAACTCCGAAGGCTCCTTCAGCTGATGATAAAACACCGAATAAAACTCAGTAAAAGAATTCTCATTACGCTCAATACTCAGGATTTCATCACCGCTCAGATCTTCAGGACTTATTCTATTTACTTCCCCATGATCATCCAATCCCGTAACAATCCCAACGGTACCCGTTTCATGATGAAGCACCAGTAAGGTATCGCCAGTCCTTTCAACTATATCCATTTTCTCGTTTATATTGTTATCCATGACTTCAATTACTACGTAACTCGTAAGATATAAAGTCAGGCAAGTTTCTTAAAAATGATGGCAGCTGAAGGCTCTATTTGGCAGTAAAGGTTCTGCTTCTTCTGTATAATATTACAGCCAAAGGACAACAAATTTTAACACATATTAAATATGAATTAAAATCATAGTTCAATAAAATAAATAATCTTTTTGTTATGTTTGTAATACAAATAACAACATATCAAACATAACAATGTACACATTATGCATTTAGCCATCGATTGATATGAATGTGGAAATATTAAGTGAAAAAATATAATTAAACGCTCAAAGAATAAGTAATTCTGATCTTGAAGAAGCCAACAAAGTATTTAGTAATTTGCAACCCTTATATGATTCTTCCTGGCAAACAGGCTCGCCATAAAATTGGAATTATCAGATAAGAAAAAAGAAATTTTCGCTAATTTTGTTGATGCCTTAACATTAATAAATTATAATACCCCTGGTTATTTTGAGGTAGCTCCTTCTACAACTGGCAGACTATTTCATGCCTCTCTGCCACAATTGGTTTTGGAATTGCTGCTGCCTGCTTAGCCACTGTTGAAGTTGGTTCCTGGGGTTCTGCAACAGTATTAACATGTGCAGGATATGTTTGGGCTAGCGGAGAATGGGTTGCTGCATGCAGAAAAAAATAAATAATATGATAAAAATAAGTTTAAAAATACAGTTTGTATTATTACTGATCTCCCTTTTTTTTATAGGGCTCGGTATTGAAACTATCATAGAGGAGAAAGCTTATTCCGGTACTGCCTTACTTAAACAGCTATCACATATTGGCCCTTTTGCCATAAGTAGTATTATCTTAATCAGAAACATCTACTATAAGGGAATAAAAAAGAGCAGGGAAGACATTAATTTATATTATAAACACTCCACATTAAATAGTGGAGTGTTTCTTTTTAAGCAACAATAATAGCCGAACAATATCAATGGTTTTGCATTTTAAAACTAGATCTTTAAAATCTTTTTGATTTTTTCTTTTCCTTTTTTCGAAAATCCAACTTTTCTTAATCCACTTTTAGAATAAAACTCCCTTTCCTTAATCTCAGGATTAGAAATTAATTTATTGCAGCTTTCACTTATATTTATATATCCTACAACTTCATCTTTTATATTATAAAGGATCAATGAATAATCAGTATCAAAACATGCTATATCTTCTCCTCCGTAGGTTTTTGGATTTTTAATAGTTCCCAGAAAATCATCAATATCTTTTCCATTAATGGTTTTTACGTAATCAAAGCAAGAAGATAGCTGATTATCATAAATTACTGAAACCGCCTTATTTTGATTACAATAGTTTTGTTCATTAAACTTATAAAGTTTCATATAATGTACGGGGATTGAAAAAAGATCTTTGCCCACATTTAGGACAAGACTATGATCGCTTTTCTTGTGTGTTGAAGAAACTCCTTCTATTTGGGAGTCTTTCTTCTGACATTGATACAAAACAACTGAGAATAACAGTACTGTTAAGATTTTAATATTTCTCATAATTATCTTCTATAAATTTTTGAGAGTTCTACCACATCCACAATTTGTTCTCTTGCTTTAACTGTCTGCCCTGTAGGACTCCACCGGGGCCAGTAATTAATCATTAATGTACCGCCACGTTCAGGATAAAATTTCGTATTACGAGGATTATTAGGGTTTACAGCATTCATATGCTCATTTGCAGCGCCCCATACAAAAGCTCCTCTAGTAGCTTTAGCAAATTCTAATGCAAAAGATTGTCCATTTGGAAAATTTGTCGATACATAGGCTGTAGATGCATTACAAGCTCCTAAATATACCGTGGAAAAGTCTGCAAATTTGATATCTCCTGAATCGACAGATTTGCCTAGTTTAGATAGATCCGATGTATAGACATTATCAGCATCAGGATGTAAATCTGCATTGGCAAAAATCATTCCCTCTCCTTTAGTAGGTCTGTTTCCATTGTCTCTACCTCCGTGCGAAAATATGCCCAAGAATCCAATTCCATCAGGACTCTGATCAGAAATACTTTTTAAGGCATTATAAAAATCACCATATCCACCCTGTCCTTTTCCAGCTGGAACATTTGCCATTATTGATTCCGGAACAGCAAATTTCATGGCTTCTCCCCAAACCTTTTCTTTACCAAATGTAATTATCCCTATACTTCCTTGTCTTTGCCCTGATTTAGAATCTATAGAAGCTTTTACTAAATTAAAAACATCAACAGCATCTTCTTTGGTATATCTATATCCCCCTTTTACTTCAATAATATCCATTCCATTAGGATCAATGAACCGGAGTGGATTGTTCATAGCATAATTATAAGAAGACCAGTTAACAAATTTCTCGGCTAAAGGATCTACAACACCCCACCTTCCTAGATCCGGCATATAGAATCTCGCTCCATAATCATACATCCCTGTCTCCTGCAACTCTTTACCATTGTATTTGTAGTTTAAATAACTTCCCAATAATCCTTTATTTATTCCAATATGGTTCATACCGAATGCATAATAATTATTAGTATCAGTTATTTCAAGAGCTCCAGCGCTATTTTTTGCAAAACTCACCCTCACATTTCCAAGATGATCTCTATATTGGTAAATATAACGGTTTTCTGTAAAACTGTAAACCCCTTCTGCTGTAGGCACAAAATCAAGTTTCCATACAGGCTGGATAGGCTTTAAGGTGTTGATATCACTTTCATTTTTAAATGCTTCCTGCTCATAGGCAACGCTTGTCCGGCACCAAAGGCATGTAGAAACTTCAGAATACTGATACTGGAACCCATCGAGATAATCTGGGGATGGAGAATCGAAGCCAATTAAAAATTATTCATTCAGATTATGGCCGGGTGAAAAAACTATTCCCGTTGCCTCCTTCCCAAGTGACAAAAACTGGAGTTGGTTATGAAACTCATTTCGTAAAACATATTAACAGCTACCTACAAAATTATAACTATAGTGACTTACTGCGCTTTGTCATCAAATGTATCCAAACTGTTACTACAATTTATTCTGTGTTCAAGGAAAGAACTAAGAATCAAGAACTAGCCTGAACGTAAGATTAATCCGCTCTTTCATCGGCACTATAGATTTAGCTATCCGATGTTCCCAGTTTTCCTGTAAATCCCCTTTCATAATGAGCAATGAACCATGTGGAAGCGGTAAACTATATTTACTGGCATGATGATCTTTTTTCCTGAAATCAAAGTTTCTGGTTTGCCCAAGGCTGATAGAGGCAATCACAGGCCGTCTGCCATACCGGCTTTCTTTATCTCTATGCCATGCCACCGAATCATTATGGTCTCTGTAGAGATTTAATAAAACTCCATTAAACTTACAGTTAAACTCTTTTTCTATCCTTTCCTTGAGCAAGAACAGTTCAGGAGTCCATGGATTCCTTGCCTTTTGTTTTTCTTCAGGCCCATAATCTTTTGAATCCCCATACCATGCTGTTAGCCGAGGAGTCAATACCATTTTATCATACATTTTCTGTGTACGCTGTTCCCATGGCGCGGTATTGAGCAGCTTATCTTTTAACTGATCAGCTTGCTCTTTACTTAGAAAATGCTCCCTGTATTCCAAAAGATCCTTTGGAAATTCATAGAACGCTTCTGTATCGAATAAACTCAACTGATTCATAATTCTTCTTATCAAAAATTTTTACTGTTACTACTGTATCTTATGTCTTGGCAATCCAATCTCATGGGCCTGCGGATAAGGTTCTCTATAGGTCATGCTTACATCTTCCCTGATCTGCCTGTGGATATCATATTGTTTTTCTTTATCATAAGCATACCTTGGATCAGGAATCATGGGCATCTTTGCCATTTTATGAATGGTAACGGTAGGAAAATGAAAATCGACTTCCACGGTTCCCAGGAGCAGATAACATCCGCCGCCCTGAAAATCGTATTTCTTTAGACTGTCAGGAAAATGAGCCGTATCAAAATAATCTCCGTTAACATCGATCCATGTACCGAAATACATGGTGCCTTTCTTGGTAGGAACATGCTTTCTTGAAATCAGATACGCCAGCATTTTAACCTGCTGCTTATGAAACTTCAATAAATCCTTCACCAAAACAGAACCCCGGTACCGGGTCTGTAACAGATCAAAAGGGCTGCATGAAACAGGAAACCCAATGAGTTCAATTTCATCAAAGGCATCCTCAAAATGTTCCCGCTTTAATTCAGGCAGTTTAAATTCCTGAACCGGTTCTTCAATCATCATTAGCCCTCTGTTTTCAGGCTTAAAGTTAACAAGCAGAACTCTCGCCTCAACAAGCAGTTCATTTTTAGGTTTCCCAGTAAACCGGAAGGCGCCGATAAAAATCAGGATCTGTATGGTTTCAATACCAATGGGAATACGTCTTATAAAATTCTCCAATGAGGTATATACTCCGTTGGTTTTTCTTTCCTCGACAATTCCGTGGGCAATCCTTGTTTCCAGCCCCTCCAAAAGCATTAATCCCAGGTAGATATCCGTCCCTTTCAGTGTTGTCTGATATTCACTGGTATTAATACAGGGAACCTGGATATTTCCGCCTGACATTTTTGCTTCATGAATATAGACTTCAGTTCTGTAAAATCCTCCCTGGTTATTGATCACTGACACCATAAACTCCAAAGGATAATATACCTTTAAATACAAGCTTTGATAACTCTCCACCGCATACGATGCCGAATGGGCCTTACAGAAAGAATACCCTGCAAACGATTCAATCTGCCGGTAAGCTTCAGCGGTCAACAGTTCCGAATGGCCCTTCTCTTTACAGGATGCAAAGAAATTATCCTTCACCTGCTGAAGCTTTTTAATTGATCTTCCTTTTCCGCTCATGGCTCTTCGTAAGATATCCCCGTCCGCTAATGATAATCCTCCAAAGTACTGGGCAATCTTAATCACATCTTCCTGATATACCATAATGCCATAGGTTTCTTTCAGATGCTCTTCGAATACCGGATGAAAATATTCAAACTGATCCGGATGGTTATGCCTGAAAATATATTCCCGCATCATTCCGCTCTGAGCCACTCCCGGGCGGATAATGGAGGAAGCAGCGACCAGTGTTCTGTAATTATTACATTTCAGTCTTCTTAAAAGACCGCGCATCGCAGGAGATTCTATATAAAAACAGCCGATGGTTCTTCCTATCGCCAGATATTCATTGGTTTTTTCTTCATCTTTTGACAGGGACGTATCACGAATATCCACAGCGATTCCTTTTGTTTTCTTAATAAGAGCTACCGTATCATTGATGGTACCCAGTCCTCTCTGGGAAAGAATATCAAATTTTTCCAGCCCGATATCTTCTGCCACATTCATATCAAACTGAACAATCGGAAAGCCTTTGGGAGGCATTTCAAGTGCAGTATAGTTTGTAATAGGTTCTTCAGAAATCAGAATTCCACAGGAATGCATACTTCTCTGATTGGGAAATTTCTCAAGCAGCTTACCGTACTTTTGTACCATCCGCACTACCTTGTTCCTTTCATGGTCTTCCATAGGCTTTGTCGCCAGATCATCCAGTTCTTCTTTAGGAAGTCCAAACACTTTTCCCACTTCTCTGAAAATAGACCGGTATTTAAACTCCACATTGGTTCCGCAAAAAGCTACATGATCTTTTCCATACCGGTCAAAAATATAGTCCAATATCGTATCTCTGTTCTGCCAGCTCCAGTCGATATCAAAATCAGGAGGAGATTTCCGGTTAAGATTTAAGAAACGTTCAAAATACAGGTCCAGTTCCAACGGACAGATGTCGGTTATTCCCAGACAATAGCTTACGATAGAATTGGCACCGCTTCCCCTTCCCACATGCATAAGCCCCAAACTGTTGCTGTAACGGATAATATCCCAGGTTATTAAAAAATAAGAACAGAAATTAAGTTCATCAATCACTTTCAGTTCTTTTTCCACTCTTAATCTGGCCATTTCATGATGAGTTCCGTATCTTTTTTCCAGTCCTGAATATGCCAGCCTGCGAAGTAATTTTACATCATCTGATTTTGATTTTGTGTAAAACTGTTTATTCTTTACCTTCTTAAAATCAAATTCAAAGTTGCATTGTGCCAGCATAGCTTTTGTTCTTGAAACAATCTCCGGATATCTTTCAAATGCCTTTACAATCTCCTTTTCAGGAATAAAATATTCCGATTCTCTGCAGATATCCCTTTTAGTGAGCTTTGACAATAAGGTATTATGATCAATAGCCCTGAGAATTTTATGCAGCTTATATTCCTCACCAGTACTGAAAGTAACAGGATGCAAAACTACCATCCTGGAAATTAGTTTCCGGTACTCCGGCCTTATTAAGAAATTGAGTTCTTCTATTCTCACTCCCACCCATTCATTTTCCTTTAAGGCTTCAGGAATATTACTCATAGGATAGACTACAAAGATATTTTTAAATTCCGGTGCCGTATCTGAAAGCTCCTTACCATCGCAGTTATGCTGAGTAATAACGGTATTGACTTCTCCTATTCCTGAAAATTCTTTCGCAACAGCGATATACAGCAGTTTGCCTTCTTTGCGGACCTCAACCCCTGCGACAGGTTTAATACCAACCCGTTCGCATTCTTTCTTAAAATCATAAATACCAGTAACGGTATTGATATCCGTCAGTACCAGCTCTGTAGTCCCTGATGCATAAGCCTGCTCCACTAATTCTTCTATGGATAAAGTCCCATAGCGAAGGCTGTGAAAAGAATGACAATTCAAAAACATTGCTCAAAAAATTTTAAAGTTCTATTTTTCAAAATCAAAACCTGAAGCTCTGCCTACTGCTCTCATGCCGTATCGGTTCTTCAGATAATCCATGGTCTGGTATAAATTCATCTGCTCCTCAGTATCTTCAAACAGATTCATCTGGTGATTCCCATGCACGAGTCCGGTAAAGCGTAGCCCTACCAGACGAAGCCTCATTCTTCTGGTATATACTTTATTGAATAATTCCAGAGCCACTCTTGACAGGGTGTGATCTGCAGAAGTATAAGAAACTCTGCATTGTTTGGTTTCGGTATCAAAATTGGCATACCGTATTTTTACAACCACTGTGGATGTCAGCCATTTTTCCTTTCTGAGCTGATACGCTAACTGTTCCGCCATTCCCGATATCAGCCTTTTCAGTTCTGAAACATCCATAGTATCATTGGTAAAGGTTTTTTCTGTAGAAATGGATTTTCTTTCAGAATAAGGAACTACAGGATTTTCATCAATTCCATTGGCTTTTTTCCAAAGCTCTTTTCCGTTCACGCCGATCATCTGCTGTAAAACCAGAACGGGCATTTCAGACAGCGTATGAATGGTACGGATTCCTATTCTTGATAGTAACTGAAAAGTCTTATCTCCTACCATCGGAATCTTTTTAATGGATAGAGGGTTTAAAAAAGGTCTGATCTCCAAATCTTTAATTTCCAGTCTGCCCACAGGTTTTGCTTCTCCCGTTCCTATCTTTGAAACGGTTTTATTGGCGGATAAAGCAAAGCTGATGGGAAGTCCTGTTTCTTTGGTAACAGCTGACGCAATTTCCTGGGTCCACTGATAGCAGCCAAAAAACTTATCCATACCTGAAAGATCCAGGTAAAATTCATCAATACTGGCCTTTTCCATCACCGGAACTCTTTCCTGGATAATTTCAGTCACAGTATGAGATAAATTGGAATACAGCTCATGGTCTCCCCGGATGACTTTTGCATCCGGACATAGGCGAAGCGCCATTCGGATCGGCATAGCAGAACGCACTCCGAATTTTCTTGCTTCATAAGAACACGATGCTACCACTCCACGGTCCCCACCTCCAATAATCAGGGGGATTCCGTCAAGCTGAGAATTATTACGTCTCTCACAGGATACAAAGAAAGTATCCAGGTCCATATGTACAATCGCCCGGTTCACGTTTACAAAATTAGATACTAATTGTATCATTTTTCATATATTTGCAGATACAATTTGTATCAATGTCAATTTTTTCAGATAACATCAGGTTTTTAAGGACTCAGAAAAAATTATCCCAGCAGGAACTGGCGGATAAAATTTTACTGAGCAGGGTCCGGTATTCAAAATATGAGGACGGGCGTTCAGAAGCCCCCTACGAAATACTGATCAGAATTTCAAAGTATTTCAATTTAAGTATTGATCTTCTTTTGACAGTGGATATCAGGAAATATCCTTTAGAAGATGTATTGAGACTTCCTGATAATAGAATTGTTCTACCGGTTATCGTTGATCAATTAGGTAACAACAGTATTGAAATTGTTCCCCAAAAAGCCTCCATGGGATATTTATCAGGATATAGTGATCCTGAATATATTGAAAGCTTACAGAGGATTTCATTACCCTTTCTTACTAACGGAAAGTATAGAGCATTTCCGGCAAAAGGCGATTCCATGCCGCCCTTTAAAGACGGTTCTTACATTGTTGGGAAATATATAGAAAATATCAAGGATTTAAAGTCCGGCAAAAGTTATGTTTTCGTCACCCTGAATGATGGTATCTCTTATAAAAGACTTATCTCTTTACATGAAAAATCAATAACCGTAGCAGCTGATAATTCATTTTATACACCTTATGATATTCCTTTCGAAGAAATCGTTGAAGTATGGCAGTATGCTTCTGGAATATTTCCTGAAGATTTTGAACCTGAGCTTTTTGAAAACTATAATGTGAAGGAAATACTCCTTGGGATTCAAAAAAATATCCAGATACTTGATGAAAAATTTTCAAAAAAATTAGATTAAAACAAGATAATGATATATAATGATGTACCAAATAATTAAACTAACTTCGATAGTATAACGCTTCAATATCATGTACGTTTATACATATTACAAATTCAATTATTATGAAATCATTAAAAGAATTTATCACCGAAAACTTAGAGGAATCTACTATTACAACAGTTCAAGAAAACACTGAACAAACTAATGAAAATCAGGATGATAATTTACAATTAGAACAAGATTTAGAGGTTACTGAACAAAAATAGTATTATATTTTTGTTATATACCATGTATATAATTGTTATACAAAAGTTATAACATTGTTATACAATTATCCGACAATTGTCGTACATTTGTGCAATAATTGTTGTACTAAGACAACAACAATTTAAAAGAAAAACTCCCTGCTGGAACAGGGAGAATAAAAGTGTAGGTTATTTTACTTCAACATAGAAAACAAATAATCCTCCTTTTGGATGGTAGATAACTTTACCATTCTTTTTGATACTTCTGGTAAAAATTTTTTTATAAGTTTTACCATTTTTTTCAAAAACTTCCATTACTCGATTTTTTTGAATTAAACAAAATTACCGAACAACTCAGGCTGGAACCTGAGTTGTTCTGTTTACAATCTCAGCGTCACCGCCTGTGGAATTCATCCACTTTAGTATCTACTATAGCAAAGATAGTAAATTTAAAAACCAGTTTTACAATAGTTGTTGATACATGTTAGTAACTTTTAATATTTTATGTTTTTAAAACGCATTTAATTACCAAAATCTTAATTATTATATTTGATAATAATATACTAGTCTATACCAAATAATTAAACAACATCTTGAAAATTTAGACAACATCAATCTTTTGATGATGTTTTATTATTATCAAAAGCTAGATTAATTGGAAAAAAATAAATTGCAATATTTGTAAATTGCAAAAAACTTATTACATGATTACGACAAATGAAATATTGTTACTTTTTGGCGGAGGTACGGTTATAGCTCCTGCAATTGTTGCCTTTTTAGCACAACGATTAGCCGATGCACAAAATAATAAATGGCGAGCAAAGACAGATGAAAAATTGGAAGTAATTAAAACTGATCTAACAAATAAAAATAATGTTCTTTCAAATTTAATGGATGTTCAAAAATCTAACTATGGTGTTAGTCAACAAAGAAGAATTGAGGCTATAGAAAAAATTTGGTCATTATTAAATGATTTTAGAATGGCTATTCCTGATACATACTCTTATATATTGAATTTCATAAATGAAAATGAAATTACAGATTTTTCAAATTATATAAAAAACGTTAGTACAGAAGTTAATTTAAAAATTGATAATTATATTGAAGATTTTTTAATATTATATGAAGATTTAGAAAAAACATTAAAAAAAGAAAGACCATTTCTTGGATATGAAGTATGGGAGAAAATTTATGCATTTAAGAATTTTATAATGATTAGTCTTTCATTTACTATAAAAAATTTAGAAAAAAACATATTTAAGCATTGGCAAAACAATGAAGATGCAATGAATTTATTAAAATCTTCTTTAAGTATTGAGTCAGCAAATTATATATGTAGATGCAAACAAGAATCATTTGATATGGCTTTAGCAATTTTAGAATCACATATTATAGAAAGTATTAATAATGTCTTATCTGGTAAAATAGCAAGCCATAATACTTTAGAATATATTAAGACTTTAGGATCTATTAAGGTTGATAATAAATTTATCTAATCATAACAAAAGTGGAAAAAAGAAACTCATATATACCAACACTATATTCCTGAATGCTATTTAAAGAACTTTACATTAGATAATAAAAGTCTTTTTGTTTATAGAAAAGGTAATAATGGTAAAGTTTTTCCTCAGTCAATATCAAATATAGCAGGTAAGAAACGATTCTATTTATGTTAAACCTTAAATTACCACACAATAAATTTGAATTATCTGCATTCAAAGCAATAACATCATGTTCAATATTGATGTTTGCAAACCTATCAGCACAAGCAACTTTTACTATCAATTCCGAGGTTATCAGTAAACTAAAAGCTCAACAAAGCATGGTTTATACTATTACCACAAAAGAAGTAGAATATTACCCTTTTGTTAAAGGAAAAATTCCAACAAATCAATATCAACAGTTGATAGACCTTAAAGAATTAAGAGAAAAAGAATACGATGAATATGTACCGTTAAAAATTTAGGTTCGTCTTATTATGATAAAGCAGATTCGATTATCGAAAGCCTTTTGAATTATATTAAGACTAATGATAGGAACCTGCTTAATAAAGCTAATACATTAGTAAAAGAATTAAAAATACCAGAATCGACTTTTTCAATACCTGATAGTTCATACAATCCTTCTCCAAGACCAAAACCAAATATTCAATTATTTCTTATTGATGAAAAAGGCAAATCTGCATCTAAGCAAACAATTGAATTATATATTAAAGAACTAAAAGTTATATTCGTCCTAAAAAGAATGATGAATACAATGCATACATACCATCAGTCGTGACTGAATATCCTGAATTAGTAGAAGAACTTAAAAGCTTTCGTGAAGAAGAAAAATATACTGATGGACTCGTAAAATCAAATATGATAGCAAAACGAAATGCATATATGATTGATATGGAAAAGCTTTTGTTGAATCTTGAAGAATTGAAAGGTAACTATAAAGAAATATCAAGCACTATGCTTATTTCCGCAGATGATGTTGAGAACCGATTTTTAAAGAATGAATTATCAGATGATTTATGTGGGTACCTAGGATATCCAGCAGGTAAATCTAATACTTTGATAAAAAACACTGAAACAGGTAAATTCTATATGGTACTTTATGATACATTTCAAAATATCATTGCAATAAATGATACTGGAAGTATTGAGAAGCTATTAACCTCTATGGGTTATTAAACTTACGAACAAAATGGTCATAAGTACATTACAACAAAACATTATAAAGTTCCATGTGATGCTATTTTATACAATACTTTGAAAAGAGATAAAGAATATCTAAAGAAAATAGACACATGGTTTGACCAAATGCAAGGATTACGAAAACAAGCATTGTCATATAACCCCAAGTTTGAGAATTATATCAGAATATATAGGTTACAAAGAAACCGAATGTCAAAAGCTGATATTTCAGCCTGAACAACCTTAATTAAATCAGCAATGGCTTTAAATAAACAATTCGTTGTTTTAAATGATAGGTTATGGGACGTTAATTATGAATTTTTAGATAAGAGCTACATGAAAAATTCTAATGAATTTGATAATTATCTGGGAGCTTCTAAGGTAGTACTTGGGTTATAATGTAAGGGTTATAGCTTTTGCTTACATTAGTTTAATATATATAAAAAAAGTTTAGCCAAATATTGTTTCTATTGTAGAAAAATGGCTAAATTACGTGCAAACTAATAAATATGAAGCAAAACCTACAAACTATCCAATTTGCTGAGTCTGATAATAAAAACGAGGGTAGTAATACGAAAGAAAAAATACAAAATACTTTTACAGAAGAATTATATTTTTCTATTTGTTCACCTATTGGATCATTAAAAGAACAAGTAATTTCACAATTAAAACATCAACTTAAAAATATTTATAAATATGATGTTGAAATTATAAAATTGAGTAGTTTTATTGAAGATTATAAAACTGATACATTTGTTGCTCAGACTGGAAAAACTGAAATATTTTCGAAGTATTTTTTCAAAATAAATCAAGGAAATTTATTACGAGAAAAATATGATAACAGAATTTTAGCAGAGCTAGCTATAGCTAAAATTTATTCCGATAGAGCTGAAACTGTAGGAGACCATCTGGTTGATACAAATTATAAGTCAAGAAGAAAATGTTATATTTTTGATTCAGTAAAAAGCAAAGATGAATTAGATTTATTTAGATCTGTTTATACGGACAATTTTTTTCAGATAAGTATTTTCTCTCCAATTGATGAAAGAATAAATAATCTAATTGGTAAAGGATTTTCAGAACCTGAGTCAAATGAAATTATTAAAGTAGATGAATATCAAAACCTAGAATCAGGGCAGAATGTTAGAGGAACTTTTGTTGATGGTGATTTTTTCTTAAGAGTTTCAAAAAATAATTCTATTCCAGTAGAAAAAAGAATAGAAAGATATTTACATTTAATATTTGAAAGCAAAGTAATTACACCTACTAAAGAGGAAACATCAATGTATTTTGCGAAATCTGCTGCAAATAACTCCTCATGTTTATCTAGACAAGTTGGTGCCTGTATAACAGACAATAATGGAAATATATTATCTACTGGATGGAATGATGTTCCTAAATATGGAGGAAATCTATATCGTGATGAAAATATTGATGATGATAGATGTTTTAATAAAGGATATTGTACAAATGATAGACAAAAAGATATAATAACAGACGATATTTCAGAGATATTGAAAGAAGATACCGATATAAAATCTTTTTTTATAAATGAAAGAAGTGAATTTGATTTTGTTAAATTTAATTTGTTTAAAAATAAAATACGAAATTCTAGAATTAAGGATCTAATAGAGTTTTCTCGCTCAGTGCATGCTGAAATGCATGCAATTGTATTAGGTAGTCAGTTGTCAGGAAATAGTATGATAAATGGTAAATTATTCTGTACAACTTATCCATGCCATAATTGCGCAAGACATATTATTCTCGCTGGTATAACAGAAGTTTATTTTATTGAACCTTATGTAAAAAGTTTATGCCTGAAATTACATGATGACTCTATTACAGAAGATGAAAGTGAAGATAAAAAAGTGAAAATACTAATTTTTGATGGTGTAGCACCAAGAAAATATCAAACTTTTTTTACTAATTTTGCAGAAAGAAAAAATAAAAAAGGAGATTTGATCGTTAAGAAATTAGATGATATAAAACCGAAAGTTGCTAAATCATTACAAGCATTACCTTCACTGGAAAGACAGGCTATTTTCTCCCTTAAAAAATATGGGCTATTAACTGATTAAACCAAATAAATATGAAAAATAATAAAATTAGTAAAGAAGTTAAGCAGCTATCTTTTGATTTTACAGAAGAAAAAAAATCAATTAGAAGAGCTTGTGAACCAGCAGGGAAAATTATATCTATTTTCTCAGATACAACATCTAAAATAAATTTACAAAATAAAATTTTTAAAGATGTAATTAATCATTCTAAATCATTTTAATATTACTTAAATAATTATAAAAATTCTCTCATATTTATAAAATGTGAGAGAATTTTATTTTATTAACTCTTCGTAAGTAAGCCTTTCAGTAGCAGTAAGCAATGCAAGGTTAAATCTATCTCCCTCTTTGTAATTTTTCGTGTTGTATCTGAAAGCAAACTCATCACAATATTTTTGTAAATGTTTAGGGCTAACAGAATGATAGATACCTAGAATACCTCGTTTTAACAAACTCCAGAAACCTTCAATACTATTTGTATGAAAATTATCTTTTACATATAATCCCTCATTATGTGGAATCTTTTTATGAATGAAATTTTTATAAAGTTTTGAATATCCAACCCAACCATCACTAACAATGATTGAGCCTTCTTCAACCATGTTTTTGATAACATTAATTAAAGTTTTACCTGTTGTATTTGGAACAATTTCGGTTGTAACGATCCCATTACTCAAAAGACCAAATACAACGGTTTAGTACTACGACCTTGAGTATTTTCAGTTCTATTTTTCTTTGACTTCTTTTGATTTTTTCCTCCAACGAATGTTTCATCGACTTGGGTAATACCATCAAATTTCCCCAATTTATCAGTTTTAAAGGCATTTCTTGTTCTTGATAGCATAAAATTGGTAAGATAGTCGAGATGGTTCTAATGTGCATATAAATTCTGAAGAATAGAAAAGATAAAACCCTACATGAAATTTCATATAGGGTTTTAATTATTCAACTTCTTTTAGATTATCCCATGTGGAAACATCTTTTCGACTAGTAATAACTCCAAATTTTTTGTTTGTTTTTTGAGCTGCCTTCTTTGCCTTTTCCAAAACTATCTGATAATCTTCTTTACCTGGGTTAATAGGGACCTGCTTATCATAGTGGTACTCACCATCTGGTAAACTATATTCTTTACCATCACTACTTGTTATAGTTTTTTCAAACCCTTCTTTTTCCATTTCTTCGTGAAGTTTCTCATAATCATCAGAACCAGCATTGTGTAATTCGATTCTAGTAATAAATTTTGCCATAGTTTTAAATATCAAATTAGTAACAAAAATATTTTAACATTTTAAAATTATTTTACGGAAAGCCATAATTTATGAAAAAAACAAATAAATTAGATTGGTACATTATTATATATCATTATCTAAAACAATTTACACTATCCCATTATTATAACTATGAATATCTCCTATTACGATTTTCAGAATTTAACCGATCGTCAGACACAATATGAACTTGTACTAACTCATGGACGCATCATCAGTGAAAGAATGGTTTGCCAATCAAGATATGTTTTGTACGAAATTTCAAATTTTTCGGTAGAGCTGATCTATGACAACATGCATAATAAAATTATTGGTATGAATCTTTTTGAAAAGCACTCCAGGTATAGATAAAAATCCTGTTTCATTATTCATGAAACAGGATAAAAAACACAAATGATGAAAAAAAACGTCTCGATCGAGACAGCATAAAATTAATTATTTTTTATAATAACAAAAAACACTAGTAAAAAAATAGTACTTACCTCTATTTACCAGACAATTACAGCCAAATATTCCCACCCACTTCCATTTTCAGCTTATACCATCTGATACCCCTAACTTCAATGTTAAATCAATATTTAACATTATGGAAGATATAGCAAATACTCAAAATCCTGATCCTGCATTAATCAATACTCTACTCGTCTTAAACCCTAACACCCACAAGATTGAAGCAGTAAAGACAGTTGATGAAAAAGGCGATCTGAAAACAGTAGCCAATACACAGAAAAACCAAAATCAGTTTTTAAAAATTGATAAACAAGGCGATCTGTTCTCCAATTTTTTCTCCAACTTCCTCAGCCAGCTCAAAAATCCGACTTTATTCTCCTTTTTTACCTCTCCATTCAAAGAATCTGAAAACATTGGAAAACAAATTGAGCATCACCTCAAACATCCCAGCACTGAGGGTGAGAAATTTCTGAATACCTATACAATAGTAAACCCAAACACCAATACAATGAGTACAAATCCATTATCAGAAAAAGAATATCAGTATTCCCCGGAGCAGATTGACTGGGATATGATGTCAAAATTTGGACTGACACAGGAAAAATTAGAAAAGGCTAATGCCCTGGAACCTATGTTAAGAGGATTCAAAACCAATGGGCTCGTTCCCATCAGTCTTAATCTCGGAACAGCGCTTATCCGGATAGATGCCCGCCTTTCGCTCAATACCAATGAAGCCGGTGATGTTATGATTAATCTCCACGGCATCAGAAAAGAGCCTAATTTCAATTTTAAGTTTCTGGGTCATGAATTTACCCCTGAAGACCGGAAAAATTTAATGGAAACCGGAAATATGGGACGTGTTGTGGATCTTGTCAATCCAAAGACCCAAGAAATCATCCCTTCCCTTATCAGCAGGGACCGGCTGACTAATGAACTCGTTGCCTACAAAGTAGAAAACATCAGAATTCCTGATGAAATTAAGGGAATCCGGTTAGATGAAGCCCAAAAGCAGACGCTTATAGAGGGCAAAGCATTATATCTGGAAGGGATGATCTCTACTAAAGGGGAACCTTTCAATGCCCATGTTCAGTTTAATGCTGATAAAAAGTATGTCGAATTTCTTTTTGATCATAACCTGGATCAGCAAAAATCTCAAACCTATTCACAAACCGAGATTCCAAGAACATTCAGAGGCAAAGAATTAAGTGACAAGCAGTACAGTCAGTTTAAAGCAGGTCAAACGATTTATCTGGACGGACTGCTGGATAAAAAGAATCAGCCCTATCAGGGTTTTATCACCCTTAATCAGGAGAACGGAAAGATCGATTTCTCATTTCAGAACCCTGATAAAATCCAGCAGAAGGCAAAACCCACTCAGGAGCATACGACTCAGACAGCAGTGAATTCGGAAGGTAAAACCAACGAAGCCACCAAGCATTTGAAAGAGCCTTTACAGAAGGGCCAGCAATCACCGAAAGACAAAAGTCAGGAGGTAAAACAGGACAAAACTCAGTCCCGCGTTAGAAAACGCCTATAATACTCACTTCAATTAATAATCATTATGAAAGCAGTATTAGCAGAAAAGCCAAGTGTTGCCAGAGAAATAGCGATGGTCCTGGGAGCAACAGAAAAAAAAGATGGATATCTGACAGGTAATGGCTATGCCGTTACCTGGACTTTCGCCCATTTGATTACATTGGGTATTCCTGAAGACTATGGTATTTCGGTTTTTAGAAAACAGACTTTACCTATTTTACCTAATCCCTTCAAACTGATCATCAGAAAAGTAAGAAAGGGTAAACAACTGATAGCTGATCCCGGCGCATTCAAACAACTAAAAGTCATAGAAAAACTGTTTACATCATGCGACAGCATCATTGTTGCTACAGACGCAGGAAGAGAAGGAGAACTGATTTTCCGGAACATTTATGAATATCTGAACTGTACTCTGCCATTTGAAAGATTATGGATCAGCTCCCTCACCGAAAAAGCCATAAAGAGAGGCCTTCAAGACCTGAAGCCGGGTCACCTGTATGATGGATTGTTTCATGCCGCCCGGTGCAGAAGCAGAGCCGACTGGTTACTAGGAATCAATATCACGCAGGCACTAACGATAACAGCAAGTGACGGTTTATATTCACTCGGAAGGCTTCAGACTCCAACACTGGCCCTACTCTGCAAACGCTATCAGGAGTATAAAGATTTTAAAAGCCAGCAATACTGGAAAATTGAGCTGATGCATCAAAAAGATTTTATGGAGTTTAAAAGTCTTGGAGCACTCAAATTCAGCGGGAGAAAACAAGCTGAAGACTTTGTAAAATCATTAGAAAGAAACGGAGTGACAGCAACAGTTCATTCTGTTCATTCACATATTATAACTGAACAAGCTCCTCTCATATTTGATCTGACCGGCCTACAAAAAGAAGCTAATAAAAGATTCGGCTTCAGTGCTGAACAAACGCTTAATATTGCCCAAAGCCTCTTTGAAAAAAAATTCATTACGTATCCACAAACGAGCTGCCAATATATTCCGGAAGAACTATGGACGGACATCCACGACCTTGTAAGAATACTGCAGGAACAAGAGCCTTATAGAAAAACCAGAAGCTGTATTATCTCAGGAAACCTCAATAAAAACATTGTTAATGATGATAAAATTACCGATCATCATGGACTGCTTATCACAGAAAAACTACCTTCAGCACTTACTGCAGAAGAAAAGGTGATCTATGATCTGATTGCTTTTCGATTACTTGAGTCCCTTTCACAATCCTGTATCAAAGAAATCACAGAGATCAGCTTACAGGTACTTCATTATGACTTTACCGCTAAAGGATGTACAATATTACAAGCGGGCTGGCGCAACATTAATGGAAACTTTTCTGAAGACATTGAACCGCTCGAGGAGCTTCCAGAGTTAAAGGAAGGTGCTGAAGTAAAAATTAAAACAATGGTAATTCTGGAAAAGAAAACACAGCCTCCCAGCCTTTATACCGAAGCAAGCCTGCTTGCTGTCATGGAAAATGCAGGCCAAAGTATTGAAGAAGCAAAGCAACGAAAAGCTGTAAAGAATATCGGAATCGGCACTGCTGCAACACGGGCTGACATTATTGAAACACTGCTTGAAGGGGATTATATCAGAAGAGAAAAAAGATTGCTTATTCCAACTGACAAAGGCTTACAGGTCTATGACTTAGTAAAGGATAAAAAAATCGCAGACGTTTCGATGGCTGCAGAATGGGAACTGTTCATGCAAAATATTGAGAATAATAAGCTCAGTGCTGTGGAATTTCAAAAGAACATAGAAAACCACACGAAGACTGTCACGGAAGAGCTACTGCAGATAAAAATTGAAAGACCTCAGCTTCCCGGAATTGTGTGTCCCAAATGTAAAACCCAGCCACTGATTATTGATGATCACATTGTAAAATGTCCCGATGTACATTGCAAGTGGCATCAACTCCGAAGTATCTGTAGTGTCCGGATCGAAATATCCGATGTCGAAAGGCTTATTAAAAATGGCAGAACCTCACTGATCAAAAATATGAAAAGCAGATCAGGTAAAACTTTCAATGCTTGTATCATCCTTAATGAAAAAGCTGAAAGCGTATTAGAGTTTGAAGAAAAATGATGAAAAAGCAATTAAATACTACCTATTTTCTGATCTCAAAACAATCTAACAAAAAGCAAACCTGATTAACAATACAACGCATAGATACAGTAAATCGGAAAAAAGAATTATTTGTTTTAAATTTGCACCTGATTCTCATGTTTAATTTGAGTTTTCATGGTTATTAGTTTTTATCCCCGGTATCCGGGGATTTTTACTTTATTCTTTAGGTATCAAATGCTGTAAGTCAGGATCAGCTTTAATTCGTTCCATTTCTTTTTCAATAATCTTAAAAATGTCAAATTTCACTTTTTTATAGTTCTCTTCAATCAGCTGTTTCATCATATCTTCTCCTTTTTCGTTCACAAATGATAAAATCTCAGGTATCGGCTGATAAGACTTCATTTCCTGAGCTACTTTTTCATGATCAACAACAATCTCGGCATGAAACATTTTCTGTTCTATACGCTCATCAAAATTATCAGATACAGCTCCTACAAACATTCCCTGACTTAATGTTGAAATTTTTGATGCCGGTGTCCGGGATGTATATTGAAAGAGAGATGTTTGCTATCAAAAAGGATATCAGAGACGGTTTCCGTGAATTTCTGGAAATACTCTTTCAGGCTGCCGCATTGGTTATTGACACTATAAGGACATTTTTTCTGATCGTATTATCGATTCTCGGACCTATCGCATTTGCGATATCTGTCTGGGATGGATTCCAATCTACATTGACGCAATGGCTGACCCGGTACATCAGTGTGTATTTATGGCTTCCGGTGGCAGATATGTTCAGTGCGATCCTTGCCAAGATCCAGTCATTGATTATCGAAAAAGATATAGAAATGCTTGCTGATCCCAATTTCATTCCTGATACATCTAATACGGTTTACATCATCTATATGATTATTGGTGTTATAGGATATTTTACGGTACCTACTGTGACAGGCTGGGTCATTCAGGCTGGAGGTGCCGGTAACTTTATGCGTAATGTCAGTCAGATGGCACAAAGGTCAGGAAATATTGCCGGTGCGGCGGCGGGTTCTGCAGCTGGTAATATATCAGGAAGGCTTCTTAAATAACAAAATCATCAAATCATGGAATTTAAAACCTTAAGAAATATAGAAAACAGCTTTAAGCAGATCAGGCTATTCACCTTCATTTTCGCTCTGCTATGCTTTGGGGTGGTTGGTATTGTTGTCTATCAGTCATATAGCTTTGCCGAAGAACAGAGGCAAAAAATATATGTCCTGGATAATGGCAAATCACTTATGGTTGCACTGTCCCAGGATATGTCCATTAACAGACCCGTAGAAGCAAGGGAGCACGTAAGGCGGTTTCATGAACTGTTTTTTACGATTGCCCCCGATAAAAATGCGATTGAAAGCAATGTGAAAAGGGCATTTAATCTGGCTGATCAGTCTGCATTCAACTACTACAAAGATCTTTCTGAAAAAGGATATTATAACCGGATAATCAGTGGAAATATACAGCAGAGAATTGAAATTGACAGTATCGCTGCGGATTTCAGCAGCTATCCATATTCAGTAAAAACTTATGGCAGGCAGTTTATCATCCGATCCAGTAACCTTACGATCCGAAACCTGATCACCAACTGCTTCCTTGTTAATTCAGTACGATCTGACAGTAATCCACAGGGATTTACAATTGAAAAATTCAATGTACTTGAAAATAAAGATCTCGAAACCGTTAACCGATAAATGAACAAACATGAAAAAATTAACCCTACGAATTGACCGGTGGATAGAAAAAACGGAAAGCCAGTGGAAAGCAATTCCTATAAAAAAGCAGCGCGTACTGACAAAACTATTTTTTACAGGATATACACTTTTGACCATACTTGTTATCATTCGGATATGGGCAAAAGGAACTGGCAGTACTGATATACCGCTCATCAGGCATATCACTACTGCACCAGCAGATCTCAAAATCAAACAGCAGGCAGGCAATTCAATCTATAATTCCCCACAAAACAATCATGATGAAAGCCCAAAATAACAGCAGTATCAGAGTCAGGGAAGGCAACCAAAGCAATAGTTCCGAATACGGATTTGAAAACCGAAAGCTCATGATTGAGCAGTTGAAAAAAACATTCATTAATATACTAATGGTTATTGCATGTGCGAGTTTCCTGTTCTTAGTCTTTAAACAGGAAAAAGAGAATGATAACGCAGAAAAGGCAGGTTTCAATTCAGTTATTCCGCAGGCATCTGACGGCCAGTTGCAGTCTGATAAGCAAAAAGCGTATGAACAGCAGTTGATTGAACAGCAAAAAGAAGAGAAAAAAAATGCCCTCACAACTTTATCAGACTATTGGACGGATTCTTCTTCAGAAACATTACCCTCGGATCCGATGTCTTTACAAGATAAATCTGAATCTGTCTTATCCGCCCGGAATTCGATGGGCAGTTATCAGAATACCCGGCAAGTCTTAGGCTCATTTTACAGCAGGGATGATCAGGAAGTGGAGCACCTTAAAAAAGAAATCCATCGGTTACGAACAGAGGTTACAGAGCGGGAATCAATACCGGCCAGCACAAGTATCAATAACCAGCTGGAGCTCATGGAAAAATCTTACCAGATGGCGGCCAAATATTTTCCAACTTCTAAACAGGAGGTTTCAGAAAATAAAGGCGAAATAAAAGAAGGATCAGCTTCTGCTAAAACCATGATCACCATTGCAAAGCCTGTCATTCATCCTATTGTTTCAAGTTTATACCGCAGTACATCAGACAGCATCACCCTTAGCAGTATTTATGCTCAAAGATTTACAGGAATTCAGGATCAACAGTTCCAGGAATCACAACCCAGAAACAGTATCCGCGCTGTCATTCCAGAAACAAAAACAGTCACCTCTGAAAGTGTTATTTCAGTAAGGATCCTGGAGTCTATTTTGCTTGGACACATAAAAATCCCTTCTGGAACTTTTCTGAAAGCCAAGTGCAGATTTCAGGGCGAAAGATTGCAGCTTCATATCTCTGCCATAGAGTATGGAGGCATGATTGAGCCTGTTGACATTGATATCCACGATAATGACGGACTGCCGGGACTGCATATTCCCTACTCTTCCGAACAAAGTGCCCTCAGTGAAATGGCCGCCAACATGGGCCAGAATTCAGGAACAAGCATTATGATGACGCAGTCTGCAGGACAACAGGTTGCTGCCGATATGTCTAAAGGGGTTATTCAGGGAATAGCGGGATATTTTCAGAAAAAGGTCAGGAATCAAAAAGTAACTGTAAAGATAGGACATCTTGTTTTCTTAGTTCCAAAAAGTAAATAACATATAATTATACCATCATGAGAATAATACATCATATAAAGCTCTTAATAATTTTTTCGTTTATTCTGATAAATACTGTTAAGGCGCAGAGCCGTGCAGGAGATAGCCCGCTCCATAAGACACGGCTGAATCCATACAAAATGCAGGTCACTTATGATAAAACAACCCACCTCCTATTTCCTTCACCAATACGATATGTTGATTTGGGTAGTGATTATCTTACAGCAGGCAAAACAGAAGATCTAGGAAATATTTTAAGGATTAAAGCAGCAGTAAAAGATTTCGAAATAGAAACCAATTTTTCAGTGATTACTAAAGATGGCAGGTTTTACAGTTTTGATGTTGTATACGATCCTTATCCTGATATACTCAGCTATGATCTTTCAAAATTACATATGAACACTGAAAAAGAGAACAGTCCTGAAGTTCTGTTTGAGGAACTTAAAGGGGATTCATCCTCTCTTACAGATCATATAATGAAAACACTGCAAAAAAGTACGAAACGCGGCACCAGACATATTCATGCAAAGAATGATGGTGTGTATTTCTCATTGAAATCGTTGAATACATTCAGGGGCAAGTTCTATTTTGTTCTTCAGATCAAGAACAGCCGAAATATCAATTATGATATCGATTTTATCCATTTTAAAATAACGGATAAAAAAAACCTCAAACGGACTGCTGTTCAGGAAAAAGTGATGTGTCCTGTACGGATATATTCTCCAATAACAAATGTAGAAAGCCACTCCACTGCTATAAGTGTTTATCTTTTCGACCAATTTACATTGCTGAAAGATCAGGCACTCAGCATTGAAATATTTGAAAAAAACGGAGGACGTCATCAGCAGTTAAAGGTAAAAAACAGAGATCTGGTCAGGGCAAAAATTATCAAATATGCTCCCAATCGTACAATATAAATTTACAGCGAAAAGACATCTTCGACCAAAGGAAAATCTGTCTTTTCGCCAAAAAATTAAAAAAACGGCAATCTTTAATTGCTGTTTTTTTATGATTATATTTACAAATCACTTACAGTAAACCTTCATCAGCAAATGACAAGTATTCTGCTGACGTTAAAATACAATGATCCTGCAGTTGAATATTTAAAAATTCAGAGGCATTCTTGATTGTACCGGTCATTTTCCGATCCTCAGATGACGGCTTTAAACTTCCCGAAGGATGGTTGGTGCTACAATGACATTAACCTCTTTAACTTCTTGGAAAAAATCATCTGTCACCACTCTTGGTCTACAGTTTAAATAAGAAGAAATGGAAAATCTACGTAAACATCTTCACCAAAGTACTTTTAAGAAAGGTTTCGTCAAAAGTAATTAACAAAATGTCCTCGATTTCCTTCCAGCTGAATGTCCGATAATTACTTGGATTGGTAAAATAGATTGAATGTGGTTCAACTTCAAAGCTTTGCTCATCGATTGTATATCTTCCACTTCCGTTCTTTACGAACAAGAAAGAGAAAAAATTGGGTCGGTAAGACGCAGATTGATAAGGAAGTTTGAACGGGATATCTCTTAAATTGAAAATAGTGAATCCCTCCATAAGATCAAACAGGTCTACAGGAAAGTTCAGTGCTTTGTATAGCTGAAATAGAGATGAGATTCGAAATTGTCTGTTGATTCCACTTTTACTGCATTTCAAATTTGACTTCCAAATTTAATAATTTGAAAACTTAAACTGATAAAATCAGGAATTGGTCTGTAGTCTTGATGCAAATATTAATATTTAAAAATGCTTGATCCCGATATGCTTCTTTACCTAATTTCATCCGAAAACTGATCTACGATCTTTTTCAGATCAATCCCTTTGCCTAATACCGGTTTAAAAATATCTCCTTCGCTCTGCATTCTTTCTATAGCATTGAAAATATGAAAATCAGAAATCTTCAAGCCCTTTTTAACTTCGTTCCAATAAAGTGGCATGGACATTGTAGCACCGGGCTTCGGGCGGACAGAATAAGCTGCTGCGATGGTAGCATGAGGTCTGTTCTGTAAAAAATCCAGATACATCTTCCCTTTTCTATCCTTTATGGTCCGTTCGATACTTGTAAATTCAGGTAATTCCTTATGTACAAGAGTCACAATTACTCTTGCAAATTCTTTTGACTGTTCGTAGGTGTATTTATTTCCGAGAGGAATATAAATATGCAGCCCGGTAGATCCGCTTGTTTTACAATAGCTTGGAACCCCCATATCATCCAGAATACCTTTTGTTACCTGCGCGGCTTCGATAACCTGCTCAAAAGAATTTTTATCCGGATCAAGATCAATAATACAAAAAGTAGGATGCTCAGGTTTTTTAAAGGTACTGTTCCATGGATTCATCTCAATACATCCCAGATTAGCCATATACAGCAATGTGGCTTCATCTTTTCCTACAAGATAATGCCGGTCTTTATGATCGGTATCGCTATGATATAAATAAGTTTTTGCCCAGTCGGGAGCTGTTTTTGTAACATCCTTGAAATAAAATCCTTCATCCTCGATACCGTTGGGAAAACGGTTCATGCTTTGCGGGCGGTCTTTAAGGTAAGGCAGAATAAACGGGGCTGCCTGGTAATAGTAATTAATAAGATCTCTTTTTGTGATACCTTCTTTAGGCCAGAATAATTTATCAAGATTGGTAAACTTGAGTTCATGTCTGTTTATTTTCCGCACCTGGCTTTTATCTTTCGGATTAAGTAGTGTTTTACGGCTGATCCCGGTTCTTGCTTTTATCATTTTAGCAGAGTGATCTTCTACTACTTTTTCTACAGGTGCTTCTGTTTCCAGAACAACTTTTTTCGCACTTTTATCCTCTCTCATACCTTCAAAAGAAGGATGCCTCATAACACCATCACTCGTCATCTCTGTAAAGCTTACTTCACACACTAATTCAGGACGAATCCACGTTACCGTTGCATGTGGAGGATTGGGTCTGAACCGTGAAGGTTTATTTACATCAGGCTCTTCTGCAAAAGGTGCTTTTTTAATGATTAGTGGTTTAAAGAGTTCCATCATTTCCGTCTGCAGCTTTCTGTTGAATCCTGTTCCTACTTTTCCTGTATATATGAATTTACTGCCTTCATATACTCCAACAAGAATACTGCTGAAGAGCTTATTGGAATCATCGTTCAGGGTATATCCGCCAATCACAACTTCCTGCCTTTTATTAGCTTTAATTTTGAGCCAGTCCCGGGATCGGTTATGTACATGATAAACACTGTCCTTACGTTTTGCCATTATACCTTCAAGGCCAAGCCTTTTCGCTTCTTCTAAAAAATCAGTACCTGACGTTTCAAAATGTTCACTGACAATGATACTGTTACTTTCAGGAAGCACTTTCTTTAAGACCGATTTTCTTTCCAAAAGGGAAAGATCCTTTAAGTCTTTGCCTTCATACCATAGAATATCAAACACATAATAAACCAGATCGCCATCTGCTTCGCTCCGCCAATTCTGAAGCTGTCCAAAATCAGCGGTTCCCTTTTGAGTCAGGACAACAATTTCTCCGTCTATCACTGCATTCAGATTCAATTTTTTAAGTTCATCATAGATCGGATAAAATTTTTCGCCAAAACTTTTATCGTTACGGGACTTTAATTCAACCTCACCATCATTCATAAAAGCTACCGCTCTGTATCCGTCCCATTTCACTTCATAGATCCATTCATCATTATCAAACGGCTTATCAACCAATGTTGCCAGCATCGGCTCAATCCGGGTATAAAATTTTTGTTCAGGCAATTTATTAAGAAGAGATTTGATATTACTCTTACTTTCAGGTTCTTCATCGGATCCCGCAGATTTTTTATCGGTGCCAGCTTTTCTTTTTGTATTTTTCTTATTCTTTACAGCCTCTGCTCTTCCATAGATATTATCCGGTGCTTTTTCCATCTGTTCAATCGTCTTACCGGAAATCACTGACTTATCTTTTTCTGTAATTTCTTTTTCACTGGCATACTGATCTTCAAGCTTCATCAGCAGCCAGCCGTTATCCCCCCTTCCATGCGCTTTTACGAGAGCAAACTCTCCTTTAAGCTTTTCACCATTGAGTATAAACTTAAGTTTGCCGGAATATAATTGATGAAGAAGATTCTTCTCTTGTTTTGTATGATCTTCATCTTGCAAATCTGCCGGCATATAGGTCCCCTGGTCCCACACGATCACAGTTCCACCACCATATTGCCCCTTGGGGATAATACCTTCAAAATTCCGGTAGTCATAAGGATGATCTTCAACCATCATAGCCAGCCTTTTTATGTTAGGATCCATTGAAGGCCCTTTTGGCACTGCCCAGCTTTTTAATACCCCATCCATTTCAAGACGAAAATCATAATGAAGATGTGAGGCATCATGTTTCTGAATCACAAAATGCAGCTCTTTTCCATTTGGTTCTCCTCCAAAAGGCTCAGGGGTCTTTTCTTCAGAACGCTTTTTGCGGTATTCAGATAAGCCCATAAAAATAGTTTTAAGATTTATTGCAGTGAGTAAAGAATCTTTACTTTCTATGTTTTTCCTTGAGATATTTTTCAAGTATTTTACGGTCATTCGATCCGGTTGCCCTTATCGCTCCTGTTACAGCCTGAGATGTCACTCCCATTTTTTCCTTAAAATATTGGATTTCGTAATTTTCCGATCCGCTGACTTTATTTCGGTCAGATGAACCTCTTTTGGATTTATTGTCTGCCATGATCTGATGTTTTGAGAATTAATATTTTGTAGGTTAAAAAAATTACAAAAACCAAGCCGTTTTGCGAAAATATATTTTATCATCACGGGATTTACTGTACCAACAACGATAAATAGGAGAAGAATGAATTACAAAGTAATTCTTAGGCTATCTCTATCGACCGGCTATGAAGATGCCGTTGGGTCGTCTTCCTACTTTAATCCTTGAACATATAATTTAGGTAATTGACACTCAGATTCAATTCATCTGTTATTAAAATAAACATTCGGTAAGCTTTCCAGCTTTGTAAATAAACAACTGAGCAAAATAAAATTAAGCTCCAACCTGATCCACGCAGCCAATTCTCAGAACTTAGATACAATGCTTCAGGAAAAGAAATCCTTACTGTAATGGTTTCAGATATTGGAGACAGAACAATATACGGTTACAAGACCGATATCGTATCAGCTAAAATAAACTACCGATAGACATCGAAAATGCATATCAGGAATCTACCACGTAAAGTGGTGTTCTAGAATGGAAATTCCGATTCATACAACTACTCAAAAAATAAATAGTACTGGTAAAAACTAACAAATAAAAGAGCGCACTTTTGTGCGCTTTTTGTAATATATACCCTGTTCTTTCAAAAGAGGAGTCCTATGCAGCCTAATGAGAGTTTTGTTGTATTTCTATGATTGTTTGTTAACACTGCTGCTAACCATTTCAATAAATGATCTTCAAAAGATAACGATAATATAAATTCTAATATAATATTTTTCGTCCTATAAGCTTTAGAATATGTTCCCGTTCCATCTTTTTAATAGAACGGATTACGGTCTCCACCCGTAGCCCTGTGAGATTAGCAATCTGTTGCCTTGTTAGGGGAACCATATAACTATATTGCTCCTTTGAAACCGAGGACTCTTTGTAATAGTCCAGCAAAGATCTGATTTTGGTAGAAGGATCTGAATTTGAATTATTAAACAGCATTACATACTTGTAAAACAGCCTATCGGAAAGATGCCTAAGTATATTGAGCATGATCTGGTGATTCTCACAGATCAATTTTAGAAATTTGTCTTTAGGGAGAATTAATAACCGGGAATCTCCTTTTGCGACCGCATTCATAGGATATTGACGTTTACCTAACAAAAGCGATGTGCCAACACTCTGTCCGGCTGATAAAATGTTAAAAGTAAATTCCTACCATCCTCATGGTAAGTATTTACCTCTACTGTTCCTGTAACAATCTGGAAATAATACTGAGGAATGCTACCAAAATGAAAGATTATTTCTTTGTCAGCATAGTCTTTGTAAACAGCTCCATTTTCGAGCAAAAGATTTTCATCGATGATCATATTCTTTTCATTTAAAGTGATTCAACAAAAAATCTTAGTAAATTGGTAAAAGCAAATATCAAAATTCAAGCCATATCCCTAACAAATACTGGTTAAAAGTTAAAAATATAAACCAAATAAAATATAAAGATATTTTCCAGTAGCATATTTGTATTTTAAATCAATTTATAATATTATTTATTCTTTTTTGAAGTTGTAAAATTGCATGTGTTTAGCTGATATTGCATTTATGAGAAACATCTTCAATAATTAATTTAAGCCAATTAAAATGAAATATTATCCAATACCAGAAGCTTTAATGAATTATGTTGAATCTATCTGGTCATTTGAAAGCCCGGAGCAGATGGAAGCTGATGAACAAGCTTCTATTATTCCGTCAGGCCGCTGGATCGTCATATGGAATTATAGCGGGGAATATGAACATGTTATTCAAAATCAATCTTATCATCATTCGACATTTGATCTTCATTTGGTTGGGCAGCACCATACTAAAATTGTGCTCAAAGGTAATGTTCCCGTACATTCCATCGGTATCAATTTCAAGCCATACGGTTATTATTCAATAGCAGGGAGCGAACTTGCAAATTATCTCAGCAAAGTGGTTTCCATCTCAAAAAGAAAGCTTGACGGCTCTGAAGTTTTGACAGATTTTTCAGGAAACATTCAGGAATCAGTAACTCAACTTACTGAACTGCTTACAGAAAGGATAAGGTTTGAACCAGATAGCCGTGTTGTCCATATTACGGAACAAATAAATGCTCACAAGGGCAATATTTTAATTAAAGATCTTTTTGCAGGAATTAATACTTCGCAACGCCACCTTAACAAACTCTTTAAATTGCAGACCGGAATTACCCCCAAGGAATATGCCTCAATAGTACGTTTTCAGGAGATATTTAACCGTTACATAAGAAATAAAAAACCAGAGAATAAAAATGAACTGTACGATCTTTTTTATGATGAATCCCATTTTTTGCAGAGCTTCCGTAAAGTCTTAACATTACAACCGAATGTATTTCTGAAAAAAAACAATAAACTGGGAAACGAGTTTATTAAAAAATAAACAGGTCTGTTTTTTCCTATCACCAACTACATCTGTACTGTTACTTTGCAGAAAAAAAACAGAACAATATGTTAAACAAAGTAACTGACACAGCAAAAGAGCTTATTACCTTTAAAGCTGCAACTACGACTATACCGTATGCAAAAGAAATTGCGAAGTATTTCAGTATTGATAACCCCCTGAATTCAGATTTTGGGTTCTGGGCAAGCGTGCTCCATTTTGAAATGCGCTATCTTTCCCTTGACTTTTTCGTTGAAAAGAGTATTTCTTCGGCGGTACTTGAATTGTCAGCAGGATATTCACTGCGTAGCTTGGAATACACCATTAAAAATCCTGACAAAATCTATTTTGATACTGATCTAAGGATAGTAATGAATGCAAAAATGGAAATGTTAAAGCGTCTTGATATTTCTGTCCCCGGCAACCTTAAGCTTCAGGAATTTGACGTTTTGAACATCGGCAGTACTCTGACTAAAGATGAGGATCTTCTTATTATTAATGAGGGTCTGCTCATGTATTTTGATAGAGAAAAGCAGTCTCAAATCCTTAAAAATATACATTCGGTTTTGCAAGAAAACGGAGGAACCTGGGTAACAGCTGATATTTATCTCAAACATGAAACAGGTTCCGTCGGTAGCGATAAGGATAAAAAATGGGAACGCTTCTTTAAATCAAATAATGTCATGGAAAATTATTTTGTTTCCTTTGATCAGGCAGAGCAATTCTTTTATGACAATGGATTTATTATTGTAAATAAATATGAGCCGGAGTTTGAAAAATTCAGCAGCCTTCCCAATTTATTGAATTCAGCATCTCCCCAACAGCTGGAGGCTTTGAGAAGTAAAGGAAATATTCAGCAGACATGGCAGCTTAAGACCAGATAATACTATAATAATTCTTTATTTCTATTACTTTATACCTTACACTTTTAATGAAACGAATCTGAGTTTGTATCAATGTAGTAGTTTGTTTGGATTTTGAAATACTACGAGATTTTTTTATCTCTGAAAAGAATTGAATTACAAGAATCAAGTATTATTCCCTTAATAAGTTAACAATAAACTGTGTCGGAAGCATGGCAGTTGTTACTTTAAAAGATGGAAATATGGATAGTACACTGGTTAAAGAATACAGTACGAATCCCGCATTGAAAAATTTGAAAAAACGATGGCTGCCATCAGCGGATTAAAGTAAAAAACAGAGATCTGGTCAGAGCAAAAATGATCAAATAAACTCCCCAATAATACAACATAAATTTACCGCGAAAAGACACCTTCGACCAAGGGAAGATCTGTCTTTTCGCCGAAAATTAAAAAACGGCAATCTTTAATTGCCGTTTTTATGATTTATAATTTACAAAATCTCTCACAGTAAACCTTCATCAGCAAATGATAAGTATTCTGTAGATGTTAAAATACAATGATCCAGCAGTTGAATATTTAAGAATTCAGAGGCATTCCTGATTTTACCGGTCATTTTCAGATCCTCAGATGACGGTTTTAAACTTCCCGATGGATGGTTATGTGCTACAATAATAGATGACGCATTACACAATAAGGCGGCCTGCATAATAATTCTAATATCCACCAGTGTTGCAGAAATTCCAGATTCCGAAATTTTCTTTATTCCTAAAACGTTATGTGCATGATTCAAATAGAGTGCATAAAATGATTCTCTATAGTCAATTTGGCTATTATCAAAATGTGCTCTGAATACTTCAACCGCATCATCTGAATTTGTTATCAGTTTTTCGGCATTCCCTTCTCTTGAATAGGTTAATTTAATTTCATTGACAATATTAAACTTCATTTGTTTTGCTCCGGATACGGCGGAGCCTTTCTTTTCCCGTACCTGCTTAATTATTAAATCAATTCCCTCTTCCTATTGAGCCCAAGACTCTATTGATATTTTTCAAAAGAAAAACCGGAAAAAAGAAAGCAGATTATTGTTACGGGCAAAGTGAAAGGCAAAAGGAAACGGAATAACTGGAGGGTACCTTTAGGGAGGAAACCGTTTATGCCGTAGTCTTTTGACAGGGATATAGATAGAAAGGCTGACCGTTACAACTTGGCTGCCTTTTTACCGGTTATTTTTGAAATATCTGTAAACAATATTCAATTAAATAAGCCAGCAAAAGACATTATGTTCCAAATGAGCAGCTATTCACCATGATAAAGCAGTTAATGGTAATTTAACTCATAGTTAAACACATAGTACCGGAACTGACTAAATAGAGATGGTTTATGAAGAGAAACCGTAATTATAAAATAAGAAAAAGTAATGCTATAAAGACATTACCAAGATCATTATATAGTTATCATACTATTCAGCAACTTCCTTTTGAAAAAACAAAAAAAATACTTTTAAATTCGGGGCTAAAATTAACTGACCAAGAAGTAAAAGTAATCTCTGAAATCTTGCACAAAATTGCAGAACTCATTATAAAAGAGTTCATTACCAAATAATTCTTATATTGCATAAATTATTTTTTTTTTGAATAACAATAGAAAGATCATGAAGATAGCAGATTTATACATTCGGGTTTCTACCGACGAACAGGCGGATAAAGGTTATTCTCAGAGGGATCAGTTTGAACGGCTTGAGCGTTACTGCAAACAAAACAATTTAATTATTGGTCAGACGATATTTGAAGATCATTCGGCAAAAAACTTTGTAAGGCCAGAATGGATTAAATATGTCAATCATATAAAAAAAAGGAGTACAAAACCCAATTATTTGCTTTTTACCAAATGGGATCGGTTTAGTCGAAATGCTGGCGACGCCTATCAAATGATTAAGCTGCTACAAAATCACAATATTTCTCCACAAGCTATTGAACAGCCACTGGACACAAGTATCCCTGAAAATAAAATGATGCTTGCTATCTACCTTGCTGCCCCAGAAGTAGAAAATGATCGCAGAGCATTAAATACATTCTATGGAATGAGAAGAGCACAGAAAGAAGGACGAGTTATGGGGACCGCTTCTTACGGGTACATCAATAAATGTACTGAAGATGGCCGAAAATATGTGGCTTTAAAAGAACCCGAAGCATCAAACATGCGATGGGCTTTTAACGAACTTTCCAAAGGAAAATATGCCATAGACCAAATACGCAAAAAAATGAATTCGATGGGAGGAAGTCCTATCAGTAGAAGTTCGTTTTATAAATCTATCCGTAACCCTATTTATTGTGGCAAAATTTTTATAAAAGCTTATAAAGATGAGGAGGAATGTATTGTTGAAGGAAAGCATGAACCCCTGATTTCTGATTCATTATTTATCCAAGTTCAGCAGGTACTCACCGGAAAAGTGAAGGATGAACGGCCAAGGGGTAAAATTCTTGTTTCGGAGAATTTGCCACTCAGAGGTTTTCTCAAATGTCCCAGATGTGGGCAACATATCTCAGGCAGCGGTTCCAAGGGCAAACTTAAAGTATATTACTATTACCATTGTAATTCAAAATGCGGCTATAGATACAATTCCACTGTGGTCAATACAATTTTTGAAGAGCAATTAAAAACATTAAGTTTTAACGAAAGCGCAAAACAATTAATAAAAGAAATAATACTGTTTAATTTTAAACATATCCAACAAAATGTTGATGACAGAAAAAAATATCTTGTCTCGCAATTACAAGATTTAAATAATAAATTAGACAATGCCAGAGACAAATACTTGAACGATCTGCTAGATTATGATGATTACCGTCTCATAAAATCTGATACCAAAGCTAAGTTAGACAATTTAGAAATGGAATTACAAAATCAGAAATTGACAAGAAAAAATCTTGGCATCACGAAAAAAGTTGAAACGGTTCTAAATATCATACCTAATCTGTCAAAGCTTTACTCACAAGGAGATACAGAAACTAAACGTGACATTTTGTGTTCGATTTTAGCAGAAAAACTTGAGTTTGAAGAAAATGCGTTTCGAACACCAAAATTAAATTCTGCGTTATCTTATATCTTACAGATTAACAATAGTTTACAGACAAAAAAAGACGAACAAAACATTAAAAAAAATGTCTCGTCCGTCCGAGTGACCGCAGAAGGATTCGAACCCTCACTGTCGGAGCCGAAATCCGAAGTTCTATCCATTAAACTATGCAGCCGTATTCATAAGTTATGAATGATAAGTAATGAGTAATACCTGATTACTTATCATTCATTGTCTTTTATGTTTTAGAAAGTAATTTTCACACCTCCCAGAATCTGTGCACCCAAGACTTTATATCCTTTGTACGTCTGGTATTTTGAGCTCAGAAGATTATTTCCGAGTGCGAAAATACTGAAATTTTTGTGAATTTTATACTCTGCAGAAAGATTTAAATCAGCATAACCGCCAACTTTATCATTTGTATTCTCTGTAGACTGGAAGATTACATTTGGAGCGCCTACGCCTTCGATTGCATAAGAGTTTGTTGTTCTGTCACTTGCAAAGATTCCTTTAAATCCTAACAATAACTTTTTGTCAAGCATTGTATATTTCGCCCCGATGCTAGCATTGAACAAAGGAACGTTATAAATATTATCGAAATTCTTAAGATCATACTTGGTGAACCGTAATTCTCCATCTAAAATTAGGTTTGCTAACGGGAAATACTGTATACTACCTTTAATATCGCTTACATTTCCATCGTCATATACTGCAGAGAATGTATTGGCAAAATTGTAAGCAGAGCGGTTAACAGAGGTATTATCAAAAAGCCCGTTAGCCTTAAAGAACATAATATCTCTCATCTTTCCATATCCTGCAGAGAAGTCATATTTCACTGTTTCATCAATATCCCCTCTCAATCCTACATAAAAATGGTATTTCGTTTCTGTTGGCTTTAAAAACTGGTCAGAAAGGATGAATGGATTCGTCTGTAACATGTCTCCGTAAGTGTTTAGTTTAAGACCTCCGTCTACCCCTCCATAGAATTTAAATTCTTGGGCTGCTGCAAACTGAAACTCTGCCTGCGGGAACCAATAGGTTTTATTGTTTTTCACCTGATCCATCTGCTCATTGGAATTCTTTGCATTCAGGAAAGAGAATGAAGAACCTAAAGTCAGGTAAGAATCTCCTTTTCTGAACGTTACTTTCGGAGTCAGGCTGGTATTGAAGAAATTGGAAGAGTTTTTATCTCTGATCGCAAAATCGGTCTTTACCGCATCTAATCCTACTCCAAGGTCAGCATTCAGATTGATTCCTGATTTACCCAGTTCAACAGCATGTTTGGAGAAGTTCGCAAGGATGGAAACCTGGTTTTCCTGCGCATCAAAATGATCTTTCAGGAATGATGATTTTACCCTTACATCATTTAAGATTTCATTGGAATAAAAATCATAGTAACCGTTTACTTTAAACTGATTTACTTTTTGTTTCAGATCCAGCTCTCCGGTAGGCTGCATGGCGTAGATTCCATAATAATTATAGCTGTCTAAACCATATTCAGCATTAAGGTTGAATTTCCCCTTTTCACCATATGAGTTTAAGAAAGCGCCAATATTAGCAGAAGTCTGCCCGGACTTCCAGTCGTAGTCTTTTTTAAGACCATTAGTGGAAAGAACATGAACATCTGCTCCTACTTCAAGCTTATTTTCAAGGGTTTTTGAGACGTTTCCGTCTACCAGAATTTTTCCGTAATTACCCATTCCGAACTGGAAGTAGTTATTCTGAGCCGTTCCGTCAAATTTCGGAGCTACATCTTCACCCTGAATGGTTGAAGTCTTGAAGTCTGAAACAGCAGGAACATCCGTGATGGTATATTTCACGGGAGTCTGCGATTTCTCTTCCGGCGGATAATTTTTAATGGTTTCCACAGAAGTCTTCTTCTTCTCGATCTTCTTTACTTCCGGTTCTCTCTTTTTATTAAGAACCAGTTTTTCCTCCTTGATCTGGGAAAACGCCACAGACGAAATTCCTAAAAATAATATGGATAATATTTGAATCTTTTTGTTCATATTTTCTTTATTTGAAAAAAATATATAACGGGTTTTTATTTATTGGAAGCGATATAGCTGCCTAATAAAGCTTTCCCTGACTGTTTTAAAAAAGTTCTCCCTAGTCTGAATATATTAAACAGCCAGAGGCTTTGATAAACCTGTAGTTTGTATTGATAATTTTTTGTTGTACTGTTCTCAGCTACATCATAACTGTAAGAAATATCATAAGGAAATCCTGAAGGCAATAATCCGACTGTCAGCATACTTCCAATCATTGGGTTTCCGCAAGGAGGAGTATAGGTTTTCATCGGATGCAGAGTTATTTTTGCTGCATGGGTACTGTCTTCTACAATTTCATAAATATCAGAATGTTTTAAAATTTTAAATTCTCTTTCAAGATCCTTGTTCATTACAAAAACTTTTTGCTTTTTGAAATCAGCTTTTGCATGGTTATACTCTTTTGGGTACGCACTGTAAGACGGAATGCAACTCCAGAGAGAAGTGGAAATCAAAAAAGAATATAGGGTAATTTTAAACACCTTCTTCATGTATTATTTCTTAATCTGTTTTTTAACTTCTTTAGCTTCAGCTACGATCTCTGGGAAATCTTTGTAATTCGCGATGATCTGATCACACGTATAACTTGCCTGATAATTATCCTTCAGACCGATATAGTTTTTCGCCATCAATACCAATGCTTTTGCTCCCCAGAACTCTTCCGAAGCATAGTTATTGGCAAGCTTAAAGATGGTCTCATTAGAAGACTTGAAAGCCTTTCCTTTGTTCTGATAATAAGCTTTAGCATATAAAGCTTCCGCTGCTACCGAAGTATTGGAGGATTTTTCAAGCGAAACATAGGCTGCCTGAGCATCTTTATCTTTTCCTGAGTTCATCAGGCTTCTTGCTTTGATCACTTTTGCTGTTTCAATAACGGCTGCTGAGTTTTTAGAATTAGCAATGACTGCATTAGCCAGTTTCTCTGCTTCTGAGAAGTTATTTTCTTCTGCATACAGTTTCATCAGCTCTACATTAGCATAATTTTTAATGCTGATATCAGACGAATTTTTAATGCCTTCAAGATACTTTTTGGCTTCTGCCGTATTCCCCTGTGCAATAAAGATTTGAGCTAAACGAGTTTGTGCATCATCCTGGTAATCATTCTGAATTACAGCAACTTCCTGAAGAACAAGTAAAGCTTTAGTTGAATTGTTGGTCTGATAGTAACTTTCTCCCAATTCATACTTCGCCTGGTACAATCCTTCCCCTGTTGGGTTCTGTGTCAGATACTTTTCGTAGTAAGAAATAGCACTTTTATAATCTTTCTTAGCGAAGAACTGTTTAGCTGTTGAAAGGTTAATCTCATCTATTTCAGCAGTATCTACATTCACCCCAATATTTCTTGCGAAAGTTTCATACCCTGAAACATCTCCGTTTTTCGTGAAGATAGGTTTTGCAGCCTGAACCACTTTCTGAGCATAGGCTGTATTTTTATACTGCTCACCCAGAGACTTCAGTTCAGAAAGCGCTTTATCATTCTGATTCTGGTCTATGTAATTCTGCGCTCTGTAAATTGAGGCATTTGCTATTAAATCTTTATCAGAAGATCCTTTAATTACTTTTCCGAAATAATCATTGGAGTTCGCAAAATCATCCTGAGCTGCATACGCTGTTCCTATTTCGTATTGAGCGTCATCAAAATATTCAGAATCCGGATATTTCGATAAAAGGTTTTTAAGGTTGGTAATCTTCGCCTGAGTATCTCCTTTGAATCCTAAAGCCATTGCTTTTTGGTACAAAGTATAATCCGTAGCATCTTCATTCTTATCATAGATGGCAATCGCTTCATTCAGATCATTGTTGGCATAATGAATATCTGCAAGACGAAGTTCTGCATCATTTTTAAACTCCGGTTTCGGATTGGTAAGATACTGTTTGAAATAAGTAGCAGCCTGATCAAATTTCTTGGATTTAAAATAAGCATACCCTAAATCATAAGGCAGCTGCTGTTTTTCAGGGAAGCTTTCCGTAAGAAGCTTTTCATAACGAACAATGGCAGAAGGGTAATTTCCTTTCTGGTAATATACCTGTGCCAGCCAGTATAAAGCTCTGCTGTTGAATTCTTTATTGATATTAAAGCCAAGACTTCTTAAGAAATATTTCTCCGCTTCATCATAATTTCCTTTGTTGAATTCTTCAGTCCCCAATAAATAAGAAACCTCCTGGTCTACTTTATTGATCTCAGGAGTTGAACTCTGCAATCTGTCAATTGCATTCAGCGTTTCTTTATAGTTTCCGGAATACAGATATGATTTCACCAATAATGATCTCATTTCTGTAGCATTGGCACCATTCTGATTTTCGTTGATATAACTTTGGATCACCGCAGAAGGGCTTTCAAACGGGTTTCCGATATCATAACTTAATTTGGCATACTGCTCATGAGCCAGCTTTTTCACTTTCGCATCATAATCCATCTGATAAGAAGAACGGAATGCGGAAAGCGCTTCCTGCTTTTTATCAACTGCCAGATAAGCATTTCCTAACTGATAGTAAGCATTTTGTGCTAAAGCAGAATTGCTGTTCAGAAGCTGGTTGTAATAAGAAACCGCTTCATCATATTTTTTAAGCTGTGCAGCGACAAATCCCATCTCATACAAATCGTTTTCGGATGGATTCTGCTGTACGCTAAGATAATCTTTTAAATGTGGGTAAGCAGAACTGTAATCATTCTTCATGAAATAACTCTCTCCGATGATCTTATGAACTTCCGCTTTGTAAGAATCTGAAATATTTTCTTTTAACAGCGCATTTCCTTCTGTAATTGCCTGATCGTAATTCTTATCATTATAATACATCTGTACATAATAAGGACGTACAAGCTTCGAGAATTTATCCTGATCTTTTATGGAATCAAAATACTGGAAAGCTTTATCATTCTGTCTGTTGCTGTAATATAAATGCCCCAGCATGTAAGCGATATCTCCTTTTTGAGACTGATCCGCTGATTTATAAGCTTCTTCCAGTGCATCAATTGCTCCCTTGGAATCACCCGTCATAAATTTTGCATATCCAAGCTTCAGAATATACTGGGTATTTTCCTCTTTCGAAAGCTGATACTGATTCACCTTTTTCAGCGTTTCCAGCGCTTTGTCAAAGTCTTTCTTCGCTAAATAGTAATCTGCCAGCGGAAGATTAGCCTGAGCAAAATAAGCAGAATTAGGATATTCTTTTATGAAAGCCGTTAACCCTTCTTCAGCATGATTTTTCTGAAGAATCACACCAATTACATTATCAAAAAACTGCGCAGCTTCCTTTTTCGAACGGGACAAATTCTGATTGTAGAAATATTGTCTTGCATATTCGTATTGTGAAGCGTTATAAATTTTAGTCTGATAAAGGTTTTCGGCTAGATTGAGCCTGTAATTTTCTTTCTGGGTAAAATATTGGGACTGTTGAGCATCGGAGATTCCGAAATAGATTACAGCAGCCGCTAAAAGTATTTTTTTTGATTTCATTCTTCTTGATATAAGAAAATTAGTCTAAATAAGTTAACGAAAATATTAAAAACTTATCGTTTAAGCAAGTTTTAACAGCGTTAATGGATGTTAATACTTATTTCATAACAACGAAAATTTTCTCACTGTACAATGATAAAATTTACTACTTTCGTTTGATAAAATGTAAACAATTTTAATAAACAGTTATCAAAAACGTATTTTAATTTGATACTTTTTCAACAGCAGCTAAAAACATACCATAAACACACCATTCCATGAAATTTAAGATTCTTTTAGCATTAATTTTTGTAAACCTTTTGCAGGCACAAAAATTTTACTTTCCAAAGACCGCTGTAAATGACTCTGTTATATTGGAAAAACAGATTCCCGGACTTGCTCAGCAGATCATTCCTCAGCTTCAGTCCGCAAAGTATAAACCGGAAAATACGGTTGATCTTATGGATAATCTTTTCCGTTTGCAGATGGTGGCTCAGGATTATAAAAATTCATTGACTTCCCTCTCAGAGAACCGCAATCTGTTTGCCGATAACAATATGGGTGGATACAGATTTATAGGTCTTGAGTTGTACGCTTTGGCTAAAATGGAACAAAAAGAAACTAATTCTTCCTTTCCGAATGCCCTTCAGAAAGTATTCAACCAAAAATATGAAAGTCTTCCAGAAAAACTGATTCCAAGGCTTGGGCTCGCTCTTGACGGAGATGTGAATGCATCAAGAAAACTGTTGAAGAGTCTGCTGGATAAACAAAAAGACAAGGACAGCATTGATTACAGAACGGCTTTGGCATTATGTAAAAGTTATCTGAACTATAAAACGTATTCCAACATCAAACCTCAGGTCATGCAGCTGCTGGCTTCCAGAGACAAGGAAAAATTCATTACTGAAACCCAAGATCTTAAGATCAACGGGAATACTTTAACGATTACTGTTGTTCGTAAAAAGGAGAATACTTCCCCACTTCCTGTTATTTTAACCAATAATATCTACGCTGGTCCTTTTGATGAGTTTTTTGGAAAGAGAGCGGCTACCTATAATTATGTGGGAGCAGTAGTCAATACCCGGGGTAAAAGAAACAGCAATGACGTGAATAATCCTTTTGAACATGAATCGAAAGATATTTATGAAGTGATAGACTGGGTAAGCAAACAGCCCTGGTGCAACGGAAAAGTGGGAATGATTGGCGGAAGTTATTTAGGTTTCAGCCAGTGGGCAGCCGTAAAAAAAGTTCATCCGGCATTAAAGACCATCGTTCCTCAGGTTGCCGTAGGTATCGGGATTGATTATCCTGCTCAGAATAATATTTTTATGAGCTATATGTTGCAGTGGATTCAGTATGTTACCAATAATAAGTTTACAGATGAGGCAGATTTTGCCAATGCTGTAAAATGGGATTCTATTTATACGAAATGGTACAAAAGCGGTAAATCATTCAGATCTTTAGACAAAATAAGCGGAAAGCCGAGCAAAATATTCCAGCGATGGCTGGATCATCCTGGATATGATGATTTTTGGCAGAAAATGGTTCCTTACAAAGAGGATTTCTCTAAAATTAACATTCCTATTCTGACTACAACGGGATATTATGATGATGATCAGATCGGTGCGCTGTATTATTTTAAACAACATCATTTATACAATAAAAATGCAGATCATTATCTGGTTATAGGTCCTTACAATCACGGAGGTGCACAAAGTTTCGGATTTACTTATGTGAATGGCAACCCTATTGACCCGGTGGCCAGAATAAGCATTGACGATCTTGCTTTCTCCTGGTTTGATTATATCCTGAAAGGAGGTAAGAAGCCGGAAATTTTAAAGGACAGAATCAATTTTCAGGTGATGAACACAAATACCTGGAAACATGTTGCTGATCTTGACAAAATGCATAATTCTTCTTTGAAATTCTATCTTCAGGACAAGAAGAACACTTCTTCAGTATTTAATAAACCTCAAACTAAAAGTTTTACAACTCAAATTGTTGATTTTAAGAACAGAGATCAGAAAGACATTTATTATAAAGTCAGCAAAAAAGACAGCATAAAAATGACAAATTCCGTTGCTTTTGAAAGTGAAGTTCTTGACAAAGATATGATCATCAGTGGAAATCTTTCGGGAGTCTTCAATGTTTCCATCAATAAAAAAGATTTTGATACGGATACTTATCTGTACCAGATTCAGCCGGATGGGAAATCTTCGCTGCTGTCCACTCATATTGTGAGAGCCAGCTATGCAAAAGACAATGAAAAAAGGCAGCTGTTTGAGCCCAATAAAATGGAACAGATCCCTATTAACAATTCCTATGTGATGAGTAAAAAAATAGAAAAAGGAAGCAAACTCCTGCTGTTGGTTGGCGTTAATAAAAATCCTAACTGGCAGATCAATTATGGTTCTGGCAAAGATGTAAGTGATGAAACCATAAAAGATTCCGGGGAGCCGCTGGAGGTAAAATGGTACAATGACAGCTATGTGGAGTTACCTGTTTATAATGATTAAAAACCTTTATTTCAGTAAATTTCAGCAGGCTTTAAACAACAAAAGGGTTATTTCATCCTTTAATGATAAAAATTCTTAATTTAGTCGGCTAAAAATAACCCATGAGCACTCAATGATCAGGAACATATTTCGATGTGATGCTTTTTCAGTGGCTCAAAAAATACCATTAATGAAATTTAAGATACTCTTAGCATTAGTTTTTGCCAATCTAATGCAGGCCCAGAAGTTTTACTTTCCGAAAACAGCGACAACAGATTCTGTCATTCTGGAAAAACAAATTCCGGAACTCGCTCTAAAGGTGATTACTGAACATCAGTCTTCTAAAAATAAACCGAAATCTACCGTCACATTTTTAGACAACCTGTTTCGTTTACAACTCGCTGCAAAAGATTATAAAAATTCTATTACAAGTTTAGCTGACTACCGTAAAGAATACGCAGATCATAATATGGCAGGGAACAAATCTCTTGCTTATGAAATCTACAGCATGGCCAAACAGATGGAAAAAGATAAAAAAATCTCTTTTCCCAATGCCCTTCAGGCAGCATTTACTACAAAATATGAAAGTTATCCTGATCCGCTGATTGCCAAGATCGGGACCATTCTGGATGGTGATGTAAAGGAATATAAAAAATCTCTGAAAGCAACTCTTGATAAGCAAAAAGATAAGGACAGTATAGATTATACTTCTGCTCTTGCTCTATGTAAAAATTATGTCAATTATAAAACTTATTCCAGCATCAAGCCTCAGGTTATGCAACTGTTCAAAGTAAAGGAGCAGGAAAAATTCATCATCGAGAGCAAGAACCTTACCTTAAAAAACGGAACAACACTCACGATTACTGTTGTACGAAAAAAAGAAAATACATCTCCCCTTCCCGTTATTCTTACCAATAATATTTATGCAGGAGAACTTGTAGATGCAGGAATGGGAAAAAGAGCGGCAGTCTACAATTACGTAGGAGCTGTGGTTAATACGCGTGGAAAAAGGGGCAGTAATGACCCTAATAATCCATTTGAAGATGAAGCACAGGACCTTTATGAAGTCATAGACTGGGTAAGCAAACAACCGTGGAGCAACGGTAAAGTAGGAATGATAGGTGGAAGCTATTTAGGATTCAGCCAATGGGCAGCAGCCAAAAAACTTCACCCGGCATTAAAGACCATTGTACCTCAGGTATCTGTAGGAATCGGGATAGATTATCCTGCTCAAAACAATGTCTTCATGAGCTATATGATGCAGTGGATCCGCTATGTTACCAATAATAAGCTGACTGACGAAGCAACCTTCACCAATTATCCGAAATGGGATTCTGTCAATACAACGTGGTACAAAAGTGGCAGGTCATTCAGAGCTCTGGATTCGATCAGCGGAAAGCCTAATAAAATTTTCCAAAGATGGCTGGATCATCCCGGTTATGATAAATACTGGCAGAAAATGGTTCCTTATAAAAAGGATTTTGCTAAAATAAATATTCCCGTTTTAACAACTACAGGCTATTATGATGCTGATCAGATCGGAGCCATGTATTATTATAAACAACATCACAAATACAACAAAAACCCTAATCATTATTTAGTGATCGGACCATATGATCATGCAGGTGCTCAAAGTTATGGATACAACTATGTCTATGGTTCCGGAAGTATCCTCATAGATCCCGTAGCCAGAATAAGTATTGATGAGCTTGCATTTTCCTGGTTTGATTATATTCTGAAAGATGGCAAAAAGCCCGAACTTCTAAAGGATAAGGTCAATTTTCAGATTATGAACAGTAATACATGGAAACATGTTCCCGATCTTGATAAAATGCATTCTTCTACTCTTAAATTTTATCTTCAGGATCGTAAGGACGGTTCATCGGCTTTTGAGAAACCTAAAACCGAACAATTTACCAAACAGACCATTGATTTTAAAGACAGAGATCCGAAATATCTTTACCATAAAGTAAGCAAACAGGACAGTGTAAATGTAACCCATTCTATTCATTTTGAAAGTGAAGTTCTGGACAGAGATATTGTACTAAGCGGAAATTTATCCGGAGTATTCAATGTTTCTGTTAATAAGAAAGATTTTGATTCCAATACCTTATTATATCAGGTACAGCCGGATGGTAAGACATTTTTACTCTCTACGCATCTTACAAGGGCCAGCTATGCAAAAGACAATTCCAAACGTCATCTTCTTAAGCCTGGCAGAAAGGAGCAGATCCCGATCAAAAACTCATTCTTTATGAGCAAAAAAATAGAAAAGGGAAGCAAACTGGTATTATTGGTAGGAGTTAATAAAAGTAAAAGCTGGCAGGTCAACTATGGGACAGGAAAAAATGTAAGTGATGAAACCATAAAAGATGCTGGTGAACCTCTGGAAATAAAATGGTACAATGACAGTTATGTAGAAATACCTCTTTATAAAGATTAACATCCTTTGTTTGAGCATTTTTATTCAAATGTTCTTAACAACTGTTAACATCAAGATAAAAAATCATTACATTTGCTTTTTTTCAAATCAAATATAGTTATTGAATGAGTCAACTTTTTAGAAGAAAAATCTATTCAGATACAGATACTTCAACTGGACTTTTAAGAGTCTTAGGTGTATGGGACATTGTATTTTTTGGTATTGCGGCTATCATTGGAGCTGGGAGTTTCAGCAGTTTGGGAGAAGCCGTTTTCAGAGGTGGCCCCGGTGTTATCCTTCTATATTTGATTTGCGGTTTTGCCTGTGGGTTTACCGCTTTATGCTATGCTGAATTTGCCAGCAGAATTCCAACCGCGGGTTCTGCCTATACGTATGCTTATGCTAGCTTCGGAGAGCTAATCGCATGGGTTATTGGCTGGGCTCTGATCATGGAATATTCTTTCGGAAATATTTATGTAGCCTTTTCCTGGTCGGATTATTTCACCAGTTTCTTAGGACGCCTCGGAATGCATATTCCTGATTATCTGACCTGCAGCTATACTGAAGCCAGAAAAGCTGTTCAATATGGCTCAGAAAACAAAGAACTGCTAAATGCATGGAAAACCGCTCCGTTAATCGGAAGTTTGAAATTCATTGTAGATATTCCGGCATTGGTTATCAATGGTTTAATTACATGGCTTTGTTACGTAGGAGTAAAAGAAAGTAAAAACTTCAATAACTCTTTAGTTATCTTAAAACTGGGAGTGATTCTATTGGTTATACTGGTTGGTTTTGCTTATATCAATACTGAAAACTGGACTCCTGTAAGTCCTGTAACCGGGACACCATCCTTCATGCCGAATGGTTTTGCGGGAGTAATGAGTGCCGTATCAGGAGTATTCTTCGCTTATATCGGATTTGATGCTTTAAGTGTACTTTCTGAAGAGACCAAAGACCCACAAAAGACTTTACCAAAAGGGATGATCATCTCTCTTGTATTGTGTACAGTGATCTATATTGCTTTAACACTGGTATTAACAGGAATGGTAGATTACAAAAAATTTGATGGTGTAGGAGATCCGCTATCATTCATATTTGAAAAAACAAATGCTAATGTGGCCTGGATGGAGCTTGTTGTATCCTTCGTTGCCATTGTTGCCATTACTACTGTACTATTGGTTTTCCAGATGGGACAGCCGAGAATCTGGTATGCTATGAGCCGTGACGGACTGATGCCTGCAAGGTTTCAAAAGGTACATCCAAAGTATAAAACGCCTTCATACGCAACTATTGTTACGGGAATTGTGGTAGGTATTCCTATCCTGTTTACAGATAAAACGTTCATCCTTGATTTTACAAGTATCGGAACTATTTTTGCCTTTGTACTGGTATGTGCCGGAGTGCTGATGCTTCCTGCAAAAGAAAAGATTAAGGGCAGATTCCACCTTCCTTATGTGAATGGTAAAATCATTTTTCCTGTTATTTTCATTGGTAGCTTATTGGTTTTCTACAAATGGCAGCCAGAGTTTTTTGACAATCTGATGAACTGGTCAGATCCTAAAGAAGGAGAATTCAGGGCTTCTATTTTCTTCTTTATTATCATCAACCTGATTCTATGTGTAGTAGCTTTTATCAAGAATTTATCATTAATTCCATTGATCGGATTAAGTTCATGTCTGTACCTTCTTACAGGAATGAGCCATGAAAACTGGTTTTGGTTCGGAATGTGGTTCCTTGTGGGTATGGTTATTTATTTCTGCTATGGATATAAAAACAGTAAGCTTGGAAAAGAACTAAAGAATAGCTAAGAAAGCAACTAAATAGTTACAAAAGGGCAAAATAGCAAAGACGTTAAACCTGAGGGAAAGACTGATTTGTTATTTTGCCTTTTTACTTTTTAATTCTTTGATGAAAATCGGCAGAATTATTGCTTTACCACTGGAGAATCAATAAACTAGACCGCCATGACTGAAAGAATCAAAACATACAGAGAATTTTACCAGTTTTATCTTACTGAACACAGTAAAACAGGAACCCGCATATTCCATTTTATAGGAACATTTCTCGTATTTTTCGTTATAGGGTATGTCATCAGTTCCGGAAAGGAGCGATTTCTATGGTACATCCCGATTGTAGGCTATGGATTTGCCTGGTTCAGTCATGCTGTGATTGAGAGAAATAAACCGGCTACTTTTAAATATCCTTTATGGTCTTTAATTTCAGATTTCAGACTGTTTTTTGAGCTGCTGATCGGTAAGCAGAAATTCTTTACGTCCAATAACCAGCCTCAAAAGCAGGAATAGCCTTGAGTTTCTTTTCTTTTTTTAGTTTTGAAGACGCAGAGCATTCCGACTTCGCACAATGTGAGATTTTCAGCAAATGATGATATGATTTTTCTCGTAGATTGTGGAGATTTCGCAGATTTTTTTTAATAATATCTGCCTGGTTTTCAAGAGCTGTAGAGGATATTAAAGTTTAGATTCCTTGCTCTGCCCGGAATGATAAAACAGAGTTTGAAATTTTATCAGTGATAAAAATCTTTGCGCCTTAAAAGCATTCCTTCTAATAATACTCGCGCCTTTACGTTTTCCAACCTTTACTTTTCGATTGAGATTGCTTCACCTTCGGTTCTCAATGACTATAATTAAGTAGGGTTTTGTTTGTTTTGGTGGAGCTTCTTCCCTATCATATATCCTATTGAAGGCAGAATAAATGACAGTACAACAGGAAATAACAATGCTATGCCTGAGCCCTCAAGAATAACTGTTAAAGGAAAAAGATAGCCATTATAAATGATGAACGCCAATGTAAAAAGAAAACTGTCACTGTTGCTCGTAGAAAGAATATTAAAATCGCTTCCAAAATGATCAAACAACCCCGAGCAGACGAATAAGAACACATTCACGAAAAACATCCACAAAATGGTTCTGTAGATCATTCCCTTTTTTGCATTCAGATATCCGGCGAAGATCAGAAACAGAGATAATATTCCGGAAACGATATAATCCAGTCCTGAGACATCAACCTCACTTCCCGTTCTTCCAAAGAAATACATGGCATACAATATCAGATTCACGAGATAGATGACCGTTACATAATTCATAAGTCAAAAATTTTGTGTTTACGGTTAATATTGTTTTTCAAGTATATCGTAATGAACTGTGTTTGCAATTTTTTCAGCGAATGCATCTCCATTTACTTTTTTCCGTTCAGGAATATAGCTTGAAAAGGTTATAGTATCATCTTTATTGATTGTTACTTCCACTTCTTCAAGGATATTCTGCTCATCTGCATAAAACTGGATTCTGTTTTCTACAATCCTCCAAAAAGAAAGTCTGGGTTCGGAAGGGCTGCAATCCCCTGTTGTTCCTTCCACATAATTATAAATGGCAAAACCATCTTCTCTGATGGCATAATTTCTCATCAGACGGCAATTATCAAATTGTTTTACTACTTTCTTTTTATTTTCATAAAATCCCGCTTCCTTCAGTTTCCAGAATCCTGTAACATTTTCTTTGGTTAATTTTTGGGCACTGACCATAGAAACGGTCATAAAAGAAGCAAGAAAAAATATCCTATACATCAATGAATTTGTGTTTTTTTATTTTAAATGAATATCATAATGAGTGAGTATCTTCGGGCGGCTTCGCCGCCCGAAGATACTCTAAGCTTTAAACCTTAAACCTTTGAACCCTTAAATTTAAACTTAAAGAATTCTATTTGAATTTCTTCTTAAAGCTGAATTTAAGCATATTCATAAGTCCTGGTTCAATGATGTCAATTCCCAGTCCGAAATTACTATCTGCAACGGTATGATGGTCTGTTCTGAACTTTTCAAACTCACTTTGCGGAATTTCAATATTGATCAGAGGATTGTATTCAATGTATACACTTGCCCCATTTTTGTTTACTTTTTTTCGGCTTTTATAGTCAAAATACGGGTTGGATATCGTACTTTCCTGAACCGTATATTTCTCTTCAACATCAATTTTCTGATCCGTCTGCAAATTGATTTCATATTTTTCACTGTCGAAATTATGCCAGAAAGGCAAATCTTTATGAATGAAATCTCTAGCACTCGCCTTTACAACATTTCGGTCAAAGTACATCAGAAAACGGTTTTTCTGCGGATCCACAAAATAAGGATTCTCAATAGTTGCAGTATATTGAATCTTCACCTCATTCAGCCTCTTATCATCACTTACTACATCAATAGCGGCATCTTTGAATACGTTTCTTACATCAGTACCATTACGGTCACCTGAATAATTAAGCGCATAAAAGAGGAAACTGTTCCAGCTGTCTATGATTTCTCTTTTGTTGGTACTTTTAAAATACCTTCTCATTGCATTGGCTCTGTTTCCTTTGTAAGTTGTTGACAAAGTAAGTTTTCCGGTATTGCCCTGTGCGGTTAAATCGACTCTTTCATTAATGCAGAAATAAGGGAATTTATAAGATTTCCTTACCTGAAGCTCCTGATCCTTCTTCACTTCGAGATAATGCATAAAATAGATAAATCCTCTGTTTTCAATCAATCCGAATTCATCACGGATGGTTGCGTCAATAAAGTATTCTTCACCTTTATAATTCACTTTTACAACAACATGATTGAAACTTAACAGTGATGGCAGATAATATTTAATATAATAATCCGTATTAAAATTTACCAGCACTACAGATGCATCTACTCCTATATAATCAAGGATCACCTTCAATAAAACCGACTTTGCCTTGCAATCTCCCTGTTTATTTTCATAGGTTACTGATGGCTCCTGTGGTTTATGACCATTCATTTCATCCGCATTGAACACATAATAAATATGGTTCTGTACATATTCTATGGCAAACTGTAGTTTTTCATCCTGATCAGCAATGGCATCCAGTTTTTCAACCAGATTCGGAGCAAAATCCTGCAAAGAAGATTTATTAAAAATCTCCTCATAGAAAGGGACAATATAGTTGGAAAGGTCTTTCCAGTTGCTTTCTGTAGCAAAGTCTACATAAGGAAAAATTTCACGTCCGGAATCCACAGGATTAATATAGTTTTCTTCTTCAATGACAAATCTGTCTCCTTTTTTCAGATGGTTTATCTCCGGCTCAAGAACATTTCCCTGTTCATCTCTGAAAAATGTCTTTTTGTAGGCAATAGTCTGTTCACGTTCGTTGATGAATGTAAATTTAAAACTGCCATACGCCCAATAATTATCAGGACTTACCCAGACATATTTTGAAAATTCCTTTCTCAGAAAATCGCGGTCTGTAAATTCTTTGATTCTTGAATCTTCCAAGATCAGAACATCATACAGCCTGAGATCTTTGATGGTAATATTGATTTTTTTATTACTGCTCAAAACTCCTCCGCTGCTCTGATTTTCACTGTCAAGAACCTTAATTTTCGTATCCGGAATCTTATCTATCAGTACTCCGTCTCTCAACACGCTGATTCTGTGAATCTGATAGACTTCATTTTCCTCCACAATCACATCAGAAACAGATGCTCTTTCCAGATTTCCAGGCTCGTTCAGAGTATACGCCATGCAGACATACTCACTGTTTTCCGTATTGCTTGTATAGTATTTTTTGTCTAAAAAATAGCAGTAATCCCGGCCTTCATCAATTTGTCTTTTGGCAAATTCGGAATCTTTGATGCGGTCTTTTATTTCCTCATCCCCAATATTTCCTGCCCACATTTCAGGTTTTTGAATCCTGTAATTTTCAACTTGCATTTGATTATCCATATTTATTATAAGAATTAATTTGTGGTTAGTGTTTAAGAAATTCAAATTAAATAATTAAAAAAGTAAAAAACAATAGCAGAAGTACTACAAATTAAGGATTTTTTTTCGGCATAGTAATTGCGAGGTATGGGGAAAATCAAGTTTATGAAAAGTATAGCAACAATTCTAAAAGGGGCAGCACCCGCATTAGCATTATTCGCAATGACGCAATGTACAACCACAGCCAATGCATCAGCAGGTGATGAAAAAACCTTCATCGTAGGACCACAAACAGCAGATTGTACAGGCGTAGCTCCTATGAAATGTCTGCAGGTAAAAGAAAACACTTCCGGAAACTGGACGAATTTCTACAGCAATATCGAAGGATTTACTTATGAACCGGGATATGAATATGTTTTAAAGGTAAAAACAGAAAAAATTGCCAATCCGCCAGCCGATGGATCTTCTATAAAATACACTTTGGTAAAGCAGGTTTCTAAAACAAAAAAAACTGAAATGGCAGCCAATGAAAAAACCATTATCGTAGGACCACAAACGGTAGACTGCTCTGCCGGAGCCGGCCGTATGAAATGTATGCAGGTAAAAGAAAGTGCATCTGAAAGCTGGACCAATTTCTACAGCAATATTGAAGGCTTCACTTACGAGCCGGGTTACGAATATGTTTTAAAAGTAAAAACAGAAAAAATTGAAAATCCGCCGGCAGATGCTTCTTCAATCAAATATACACTGATAGAACAGGTTTCTAAAACGAAGAAATAATACATAAAAAACGCTTCTGAAAATTCAGAAGCGTTTTTATTTTGCCGGAGGCTGGAAGAATGAAGTCAGAAGTACTTTTGGACGATCAGGAAAAATCAGCAAATGATTCATCTCTAATTATCTATTCCTTTCTTCTTACTTCCCGTGTATCTTAAAATCCGGTTTCTTTCTGAGGTGGATCCGGATATTTTCCTTTTGTAGCTTCTCCTACAGTATTTGCAGTGGTCATGGCCACTACAAGATCATTAAGCATTCCGCTTGCTGCAGTAGGTGAATTGGGAAGAAGTACAAGGTTACTTCTGTTGCTTGCTCCTACAGAATGTAAAGTATCATAATGCTGTGTTACAACAATAAGAGCTGATGCTTCATGAGAATTGATATCCACATTATTCAACATTCTTACAGACTCTTCAAGTCCTTTTGCAATTTCTCTTCTTTGGTCGGCAATCCCCTGCCCTTGTAATTTTTTAGATTCTGCCTCTGCTTTTGCAACCGCTACAATACGGATTCTTTGTGCTTCAGATTCATATTCTGCAGCCGTTTTTTCTCTTTCTGCAGCATTAATCCTGTTCATCGCATGTTTTACCTGCTCATCCGGATCAATATCGGTTACCAAAGCTTTGATAATATCATATCCGTAGCTGTTCATTGCTTCCTGAAGCTCACTTTTCACAGCAATAGCCACATCATCTTTTCTTACAAAAACATCGTCCAGTTTCAGTTTTGGAACTTCTGCCCTCACCACATCAAACACAAATGAAGTAATTTGATTTTCAGGATTTTCCAAACGGTAATAAGCATCTCCCACCTGACTTCTGATCACCTGATACTGAACAGAAATTTTCATTTTGATGAAAACATTGTCTAATGTTTTTGTGTCAATCATGACGTCAAGCTGCTGAATTCTCAAATTCAGTCTTTTGGCAATCTGATCTATGATGGGCAGCTTAAGATGAAGGCCGGAATGTTTTACAGCCTTGAATTTCCCAAAACGCTCAATAATCGCTGCAGTTTCCTGTTTAACGACAAAGAACGAAGCGAATAAAATGATTAGCCCGAAGAAAATAACGGGCGCTAAATATATTCCCATAGTTTTTAATTTTATAATAAGTCGTCACACATCCTGTTTTGTTAAAACTTTTTTGTGGGCGTTGTTTAAATATAAGAAAAATAAATATAAGATCCGGAATATAACCCTCAGAAAATCAGACGCAGTATTATCAGATTATTTTTAAAACTATTCTGAAAACACTTACTTTTGAATATTCATTACACATCATGGTTAATTCTAAAGAAATATTAAAGGATCACATCTCTAAATTCACGACTCTTACTGAAGAGCAGTTTGACTATGTTTTCGAACATTTTAACCTGATTAGTTTAAAGAAAGGGCAAAGTCTCATCTCTGAAGGTGATTTTGTGAATCATGAATATTTTGTTCTGGAAGGCTGCCTGAAAGCTTTTTATCTGAATGACAGTATGAAAATGTTTATCCTTCAGTTTGCCATGCCCACGTGGTGGGTAACAGATTTTGATGCACTTTACAGCCAAACAAGGGCTACCATTAATGTAGACTGCATCACCAATGCTACTATTCTTTCTATCTCCAATGAAGACAGGGAAAAAATCTGTAATGAAATTCATGAAGTTGAACATTTCTTCCGATGGAGAACCAATAAAGGATACGTAGCCGCCCAGAAACGGTTGCTTTCTTTCATGAATAATGATGCTAAATTCCGGTATGAAGAACTTCTATCCATGTACCCTCAGTTGTACAACCTGGTTCCAAAACATTTGATCGCTTCTTATCTGGGAGTAACCAGAGAAACTTTGAGCAGACTCCATCAATAATCAACCTTAAAAAAAGATGGGTCTCCTCCTCTATTTTGTGAGGTACATCACGTAACTTTTTCTTTCGATCGGCTGAACTTTGTGTCAATATTTAAACCCAATAATAATGGACACAAAAAACTTTAAAGTCAATGCAGAAAACAGTACTATTGACTGGATCGGAAGAAAAGTAACCGGCGCTCATAACGGCACAATTGGTATCAAAGAAGGAAACTTCATATTTGAAGAAGGGAAATCTCTATCAGGAAAGTTTGTCATTGACACCCGTTCTGTCAAAATCCTTGATATTGAAGATGCCGAAACCAATGCACAGTTTGCCAACCATCTCGCTTCCGATGATTTCTTCAATTCGGAACAGTTTCCTGAAGCTTACTTCGAGATCACTCATACAGAACCGGCTGATGAGAATCTTTATTATGTGAAAGGAGATCTTACGATAAAAGATATTACTCACCCAATCGATACCAGCCTGGAGATTGTAAAAACAGATAACACAGCTGTTTTAAAAACAAAGATCGTGGTTGACAGAACGAAATTCAACATTAAATTCAGGTCTTCCAATTTCTTCACCAATCTTGGTGACACCTTGATCTACAACAATTTTGACTTAAACATTCATCTTGTTGCGGAAGCTTATTAATTCTAACCTTAAAAATTGACATCATGCCATTCATCAAAGTAGATGTACTTCGCGAAGATCTTAACCGCGAAACAAAACAACAATTAATCAGGAAAATAAGCGAGGCTGTAACTTCAGTTTTGAATAAGGATCCTCATTTAACTCATATTGTCATCAATGAAATTGAAGATGATAACTGGGGATATGCCGGAGAACAGGTTTCAGTATTAAAAGAACAGGGATTTTCAACAGAAAAAAAATAAATCAGCAATGAAAAAACAAACCGTCATTATAACAGGAGCTTCTTCAGGAATAGGATTGGAAACTGCCCGTTATTTCTTAGACAGAGGAGACAATGTCATCATCAATTCACAAACTGCATCCAAATTAGAGGAAGTGTTTCATGAATTGGGAGCGGGAGAAAATCTGGCCATGGTTGCTGGAAATGTTTCAGAGAAATCAACAGGAGAAGCATTGGTAAAAAAGGCACTTGAAAGATTTGGATCAATCGATGTTCTTGTCAATAATGCAGGCATTTACGAGAATAAACCTTTCCTTGAAGTTACAGAAGATTATCTGGACCGTTTTTTAACAACGAATTTAAAAGGAACATTCTTCACTACTCAGGCTGTCATTCCCCAGATGATCAGACAAAAAGACGGCGTCGTGATCAATATCGGAACACCATTGGTATATCACGCAATTGCTGAATCTCCTTCTACAGCACCTATTTCGAGTAAAGGAGCGATTCATGCTCTGACATTGCAACTGGCTGCCGAGTTTGGAAAAGATAATGTCAGAGTCAATACGGTTGCCCCAGGATTGATCAGAACTCCGATGCATGGTGCAGATCTTGACAATAATGCAGGAATCCACTTAATCAATCGTATCGGTGAGCCGGAAGAAATTGCTCAGATGATCCATGCAATTGCCAAGAACAAATTAATTTCCGGAGCCATCATCAATGTAGACGGTGGGATGGGTGCCGGACATCATTTATCATGAAACTATCATTAATTATAGCATTGCTGTTCAGCTTTCCGTTGAACGGCCATGCGCAAAATATAAAGAATATGAAAAATAATCAGACCTCAGAAGCTGAAATAAGGAATGTTATAGAGCATTATTATTTCAGAGGAATTAATGAAGGGAATACTGAACTTCTTACCAAAGCTTTTTATAAAGGCGCATTGCTTTTCGGAGACGTCAATGAAGTTCCCTATTTCAAAACTGCAGAGCAATATATTGAAGGTGTTGGAAATCGTGTAAGTCCACAGAAATCCGGCAAAGGATTTAAAGCTGAAATTATTTCAATAGACATTATAAATTCAATTGCTGTTGCGAAATTAAACGTGAGGATGTATGATTTCAATTATTATAATTTCATAACTTTCAATTATATAGACGGACGATGGCTGATTGTTAACAAGACATTGACCCATGTACAGCCTTAATTCAATTTTTAATGAAAACCAATACCATCATGTGGAATAAAAATAGAATTACAGATTTATTAGGAATTGAATATCCTATTCTGCAAGGTCCTTTTGGCGGAGGACTTTCCACCGTAGAACTGACAACAACCGTGAGTAATCTTGGCGGATTGGGAGGTTTCGGAGCGTATACTCTGTCACCACAGGAAATCTACGACACTCACAAAGCCATACATTCCAAAACGGGCAAACCTTATAATCTTAATCTCTGGGTAAGTGATCACGATATCATTAACGAAGAATATACAAAAGAGCAATATCAAAAGGCGGTTGAAACTTTCAAACCTTATTTTGATCTTTTAAACACGGCTATTCCTGGCCTTCCACCCTCTTTTGAATCGAGATTCCAGAATCAGCTGAATGTTATTTTTGAGATTAAGCCTAAAGTTTTCAGCTTTATGTTTGGACTGTTGGATGAAAACCTCGTCGAAGATCTTCATCGTCAGGGAACTATTGTCCTGGGAAATGCAACAACCTTGAATGAAGCAATTGCACTGGAAAAAACCGGAGTGGATATCATTGTAGCTTCCGGCTTTGAAAGTGGCGGCCATCGGCCTTCGTTTCTGGATCAGGCTGAACTTTCTACAACGGGAACTTTTGCTTTGATTCAATTAATTAAAGATCGTGTAAAAATTCCTGTGGTAGCTGCAGGGGGAATTGCCAATGGCCGTGGAATTGCGGGAGCTTTCAAACTGGGCGCTGATGCGGTACAGATTGGAACGGCTTTTCTGGCTACTGAAGAATCCGGAGCTTTACCGATACACAAAGAGTTTTTATTTTCCGATACTGCAAGATCTACTACTCTTACCAGAGCGTATACCGGAAGATTGGGACGTGGAATGACCACAAAAATATCACGAGATGTATTGGCTGCCACCGACAAAACATTACCATTTCCTTTGCAGACGCATTTTATGGGTGAATTAAGAAAGGCTGCTTTGGAACAGCAAAAGAATGAGCTGGTGTTTTTCTGGGCAGGTCAGATTGCTCCACTTTTAAAGCATAAAAAAGCCTCCACTTTAATGAAATCATTAATCGAAGAGGCTTCTGAATTATTGAATACATAGAATTTACACGGTCATTCCGATGTCTATTCCTTTAATTTTTCTATATAAATCAGTAGCATAATTATCTGTCATCCCGGAAACGAAATCAATGACTCCGAGAACTTTCTGATAATCGGTGCCGTCATTGTAAATAAATTGCTTTGGAATGAGTTTCAAAGCTTTTTCATCATATGATTTTCTGCTGTCTTTAGGCTTCAGAATAGAAGGTATAAAATGATCCAGCAATTCATACATTACATTATATCCGGCATTTTCAATTTCAACAACGGCTTTGTGATTGTAGATTTTTTCTACGGAGAAACCTGCAATATCCTGCAGTGCCTTATTTTCACTTTTATAGATATCAAGTAAGCCGTTACCAAGATTTCCTTCAAGGATAGTTCCGAAGTTATGTTTGTACATCTCAATAGACTTATTGATTAATGCATTGATTACTTTTGCTCTTAAATATGAAATCTGTTCATTTTCATTGGAGATAGAGCTCAGCTTTGTTTCAATTCTCTGAACATCATCAGTCTCCGATTTTACCAGCTCGAAAAATAAGTTTTTACAGTCTGCAGTTGAAACAATACCCAATCTGTGAGCATCTTCCATATCAATAATGTTGTAGCAGATATCGTCAGCTGCTTCTACCAGCCATACAAAAGGGTGTCTCTTGAAAATATGAGGTTCCTCACTTTCAGAAATAAGCTGGGTTCCTTTGGCAATTTCCAGAAATATATCTTTTTCATTCTGGAAAAACCCGAATTTCTTTCTGTGAATGATTCCTTTCTTCTTTGCTACTGCTTCACATGGATATTTTGCAATACTTGCCAGCGTGGAAAATGTCAGCTGAATACCTCCGGCATCTTTTCCCTGCTGTTGCTGTGCCAGCACTCTGATGGCGTTGGCGTTTCCTTCAAAATTAACCAGATCTGCCCATTCCTTTTCATTGAACTTAGATTTCAGATCTCTTTCATTTCTTTCAAAATAACTTGCAATGGCATCTTCACCGGAATGCCCGAATGCAGGGTTACCCACATCATGACATAAACATGCAGCAGCAATTACATTTCCTAAATTATAGAGATAAAAATTCTTTGAATCTTCAGTCAGGTCATTTTTAAAATCTTCAGCAATAAATTCACCGATAATACTTCCCAAACTTCTTCCTACGGATGATACTTCTAAAGAATGCGTAAGTCTGTTGTGTACAAAAACACTTCCCGGAAGAGGAAAAACCTGTGTCTTATTCTGCAGTCTTCTGAAGGCAGAAGAGAAGATAATTCTGTCGAAATCCCTTTGAAAATCAGTTCGTGAAGCTTTGGTCTGTGGATTGTTTCCTGTACGTTGATTGGTGAAAATCTGGTTTAAATTCATCATTTTTCAAAATTACTCCAAATTTTAATTGTACGGAATAGTATTTAGATTTTTATTAAACAGATCTGTCATTCAAAAAATCTATTATAGTAAACGCTTTTCAGGGATCGGAAAGATTAAAGAAATACTTTACATTTGATGCAACTAATACAACCGGAGAATACTTATCATTCTTCTTTTATCCAAATTTTAAAATTCTTTTACAATGACGGACAACACATGGCTTAACAGATGGGACGAAAGGTACAGCAGCGAAGAGTTTGCGTATGGAACAGAACCCAACAATTATCTCAGAGAACAATTATCACAACTAACTCCCGGAAAAATACTTTTCCCTGCGGAAGGAGAAGGCCGGAATGCGGTTTTCGCAGCCACACACGGATGGCAGGTCTCCGCTTTTGATATCAGCGCTAAGGGCAGAAATAAAGCGTTACAGCTTGCGGAACTACTGGGAACCACCATTGATTATCAGGTTGGAGAACTTTCTACTCTGGATTATCAGAAAGAACAATTTGATGTTATTGCTCTTATTTATGCTCATTTCCCGGGAGATATCAAATCTTCCATTCATCAGATGCTGAATCAATATCTGCGTAAAGGTGGTTTTGTTATTTTTGAAGCTTTCAGTAAAAATCATCTTGAATATATTGCTAGGAATGAAAAGGTAGGTGGCCCAAAAGATATTGAATCTCTATTCTCTATTGAAGAAATCAAGGCAGACTTTCCTGATTATCACATTATTGAATTAGCAGAAACAGAAATTGAGCTCAACGAGGGATTATTTCATAATGGTACGGGCTTTGTGATTCGTTTTGTAGGACAGAAATTAGCCTAAAGACATTTAAAACAGGTTTGTTTTGGGATAAAAAATTAAGATTTCAGATAGCTATGGAATATTATTTGAATCTTTATCCCAAAACAAACGTATGCCTGAAGGACCATCCATCATATTAATGAAAGAAAACCTGCAGCCATTTGCAGGACAGCAAGTGACAGAGATTTCTGGAAATGCCAAATTTGAGAAAGATTCTTTTGTTGGCCAAACCCTTCTTGAGATCCGTACTTTTGGAAAACAGACTTATCTGGTTTTTGAAAAAGCAGCGATCCGGATTCATTTATTAATGTTTGGTTCTTACAGCATTAATGAACAGACCAAGCCGGATAAAAGTTTACGTTTAGCATTGTTTTTTTCCACCGGGAGCATCTATTTTTATACCTGTTCTGTAAAGTCCGTAGACCTGGAATTTCTGTCTACCATAGATTGGGAAGCCGATGTAATGAGCGATCAGTGGGATCCAAAAAAAACAGAAAAAAAGCTGAAATCGAATCCGGAAATGATGGTCTGTGATGCATTGATGAATCAGGATATTTTTTCGGGTGTCGGAAATATCATTAAAAACGAGGTTCTTTTCAGAATCGGAGTGCAGCCGGAAAGTTTATTGGGAAATCTTCCAGCCAAAAAAAGGAAAGAGCTTATTGCTGAAGCCAGAAATTACAGTTTTGACTTTCTGAAATGGAAAAGAGAATTTGTGTTGAAAAAACATTGGCTGGTTCATACGAAATCTGTATGTCCGATTTGTGGACAAAAACTGGTTAAAAAGCAAACCGGGGTTGGAAAAAGAAGGAGTTTCTTTTGTGAAAAGGATCAGAAACTTTATTAGATCAATATTATTTTAAGTTTTAGCTGAAGCCGTTGAAAGATTTGATTTATTTAAAGGGGTTGAAGCTCGTTTCAATTGAATCATAATATTCTATTTTTTCCCACTGATTACACAGATTTTCACAGATTTATTGATTACCTGAGTGATATTTATTATTACTCATTGCTCATTACCTATTACTCATCCATCAGTCTGAATTGAGAAGTCCTCCCGCAAATCTTGTGAAAAATTCGGATCTGTACACTTCTCCAAGAGGAATCTCAGAATCTTCAATGTAAATATTATGATTGTCAAATGAGTCTATGTAATTCATATTCACCACGTAGGATTTGCTCACTCTGATGAAGTTTTCACCGGAAATTTTCTGATGGATCGTTTTTAAATTCATTGCGGTAATAAGTTTCTGTTGCTTTGTATGAATAACTACATAGTCTTTAAGTCCTTCAATGAATTTGATATCTGAAAAACTGATTTTATAGAATCTCCGTTCTGCTTTAATAAACAAAAAATCTGCAGTATTGGATTCTACCGTATTTTTTACGGTATCTTTAGACAAAAGCTCAGTATAAAGTATCGCTTTATCAATTGCTTTTTCCAGCCTTTGGGGATCAATAGGTTTCAGAAGGTAATCAACAGCTTCCAGTTCGTAGCTCTTCAATGCATATTGGGAATAGGCAGTAGTAAAAATGATCAGTGATTTTTTGGGAAGCATTTCTGCAAACTCAAGGCCTGTCACCATCGGCATTTCTATATCCAGGAAAATAAGATCTACATCATTATCTTTAAGAAATCCGAGGGCAGACGGTGCGTTGGAAAATTCCCCGAGAATATCAATACCGGAAATTTCAGTAACTAAGGATCTCATCTCGGATCTTGCCAACGGTTCATCATCAATAATAATACAATTCATCATACGGGAATTTTTAAATTGACATCATATTCTACTTCTCCTGATTTTATCTGAAGATCAAAGGTCTCACCATAGAGAAGCTCAAGCCTTCTGGTAATATTGGCAAGCCCAAGCCCGCTGTTTTTTTTGTCGGAGACTGCATAACCGGCACTTCTTGAATTCACACATCTGAAATAAAGCTGCCTGCTATTGGTATTGATTTCTATTTTCACATAGGATTCTCCTCCACTTAGGTCTACACTGTGTTTCACCGCATTTTCTACAAAAGTGGTAAACAGATTCGGTGGAATGAATGTACTGCTCATTATTCTTTTCTCAATATTGATCTGAATATCAAAAGAGAAATTGTCACGTCTTATCTTTTCAAGGTTTAAAAAATTGGACAGAAAGTCGATTTCTGAAGTCAGCAGCGTTTTCTCTTCACTGTTTTCATACAGCTGATATCTGAGAAATTCTGAAAGTTTTACAATCACAACAGAAGCTTTAGCAGGATCTGTTCTGATCAACGCTTTCACATTATTCAGCATATTAAAAAGAAAATGCGGATTGATCTGATTTCTGAGCTCGTTCAGTTCCATATTCAAAGTAAGATTGCTCAGCTCATTGATCCTTTTATTATCACTGATCCATTTTTGCAGGAGTTTAATTGTTGTTGTCGTCATGATAATCGGAATACACATCAGAACCCCTTCATAAATTCCTCCTTTTTCATTTTCTCTAAGAATATTCTTTACTCTGAATTCTTCGAAAAACAATCTGAAGCCATATCCGATAAAATTGAGTCCTATTATTCCCATCAGAACAAGCAGAATAAGATAGGTGACATATTTTGTCTTAAAGAAAAAACGCGGAACCAATACATATATATTAATATAGACCATGGTGATCAGAATCGTATACACAAAAAATAAAACATAGTACTGATATATTCCCGAGTACCAGTGCCAGAACCTCGCACTATAGATCAAAATAAAAAAGAAGATCAGAAACAGCAGATGTCTTCGGAATCCATACTTCGCTTCCACCAAAAAATCCATTACAAAGGTTTCTTCAAATTTCCGCGGACTGTATTTCATAGGATAGGCTCATTTTATCATTAGCAAAAATAGACAATAACGGAAATTACGACTATTTTATTATACAAAACCTGTATTTTTTTATACCAATTATGATCCTCCGGGGTTTTGTATAAAATACCAGCCATTTTGTATAAAAACAAATTCACGTACTTCTTTTCTCTATTCCTTTGTGCTGTAAATGAACACCTATGGAATTAACAACTTTTCACGAACTGACTCAGGAAATATCACTGGAATGTTTTTTTATGACAGAATCTCAACAGGAAGAAAAAGTAATACAGCTTATTGATCTGCACCATTTTGTAGAATGTTTTGATGCAAAAATGAAAATTCTGAGCTACCTGCACCATTCCATTAATATTGTGGATCATGAGGGAGAGAAAAAGGGGATTTTGTTTTGTGACCTTAAACATTCTGCAGTGCCTGACAGCAATGCATCTGAAGAGTTCAGAAGAAGATACGGACTTTCAGAACTCTGGTTTGTTTTTGTAGAAGAAACATTTATTCCCGATACCGCTTGCTATACGGATGCTATTATTGAAAATAGTCTGGATATCTTCTATGACAGGATTTTTACATTCAGTTTTTTCCAATCCATTATTCAGCCATTAAAATAACCAACCCATGAAAACATTGAGAAGAGTACTTGTTCCTCTGGCAATACTTCCTTTTAAAAACATTATGCATGCCCAAAAAAAGGATAGTATCCCTTTGAAAGTCCATGCTTTTTTTGCGGATAAAATTCCGCAATCCAGAAACTTCAATCTTGAATATACCCAGGTTACTCCGTATTCTTTTTCTTCACAACTCCAGGGCAAAGACCTTCCTGATAACAGGGTAAAAAGCTTTCAGCAAATGAAAGCAGATGCCAATATTTATTTTATCAAGAACAGAAGCTGGCTTTTGAGCACAGCATTAAGCTACCGTTACACTTCCATCGGGAACGAAAATCCTGTAATTCCCGAAACTCAAAATGAAGAAAACTTTCATTATCACTCGGAAGCCATTAATCTGAGCTACTTCTCAAGGTTATTTAATAAGACGGCCATCTATTCTGCCACTCTTTCTACGGATGGAAGTGACCGGCATTTTGAAAGAATCAGAGGATTAGTAACCGCTTCATTGATTTTAAAGGTCACTCCAAAAACAAAAATGACCCTTGGACTGGCTGGTGTCATTGACCCAAGTTCTCAGATTCCTGTGCTGCCTATTTTCACTTATGAAAACAGATTCAATAACGGATGGGTACTGGATGTCCTTCTTCCGAAAAAGGTATTGGTAAGAAAAGATATTTTTTCCAGCGGAAGAATTTCTCTGGGAACGGAAATGGATAACAACTCATTTTATACTTACCATAATGATAATACTTATGAATTCAGGCAGGTTGCACTCAATTCAGGAGCAATGTATGAGCATCATCTTGGAGGAAACTTCATAGGTATGTTCAAAACAGGAGTCAGGGCTAATATTAATTCCAGAGCATTTAATAAGCAGGATTCTTTTGATGAGTATATATGGAAAGGGACTTATAAACCTTCATTATACTTCAATGTTGGAATCTCTTATAATCCATTCGAAAGAAAAAGGGCAAAGTAATGGGTAAAAATGTTCACTGTAAAAGACAGTATTTTTCTTCTTTAAGTGTTTAACCATTCTTACAAATTACAATCAAAAACAGAGAAAAAGCACAAATTCAAAGATTCTCTTTCAGGAAAAATCTTATTACCTAACATGCAAATGATTTATGAAAATGATTTCAGGATATTATTAAGAATTGACAAAATAAAAGAGTATGTCTGTACCCAAACAAATATTTCAAACTTTTAAAACAAAAAAACTTCCTTTAATCACCCGGTATCATATCTGGAATATGAAGCGAAAGAATCCAGAATATAGCTATTTCTTTTACGATGATCAGGATATAGAAAAGTTTCTCACAGAAGAATTTCCTCCCCAATATATTGAAACCTATCATAAACTGACTATTGGTGCAGCAAAAGCAGACTTTTTCAGGTATGCTATTTTATACAAAAAAGGAGGTATCTACCTGGATATTGACAGCAGTATTATAAAGCCGTTCCGAAAACTCATCAGAGAAAATGACGAAGCTGTGATCAGTGCAGAAAGACATGCAAATCTATATGTACAATGGGGACTTATTTTTAATAAAAATCATCCTTTTCTGAAGAAGACCCTGGAGCTGATGATCGATAATATTAACAACCACCGCTATCCTAATAATGTACATGCTACTACCGGTCCCACCGTATTCAGCAAAGGAATCAAACAGTCTTTAGCTGAAAATCCGGCTATACCTTTTACCCTGTTTGACGGGATTGAGTTCCGGGGATATTTAAAATTCAAATATAAGTTGGGCAAATTCTTTTTGTACAAAAAAAGATCCCAGCACTGGAAACAACAACAGATTCATCAAGACATTATTATTTAATGAGTTCCCATTTTTGAGAATACATTAATAATAATTACTCCAATCACAATCAGGGCAATACCAATAATGGCAGGCAAATCAGGAATCTGTTTGAATGCAATTACCCCAATCATTGTTATAAAGATAATACCTACGCCGGACCAGATGGCGTAGGTGATTCCCACGGGAATCTGGCGAAGGGTAAGACTTAGAAAATAAAAAGCACAGGCATATCCGATGACTGTCACAACCGATGGCCATAGTTTAGAGAATTCTTCAGATTTCTTCAGAAAAGTAGTGGCAATAATCTCAAATATAATGGCCAAGGCGAGAAAAATATAACTGTGTCCCATAAATTCATTCTTTATACAATACAAAAGTAATAAAAGCCGTCGGGTAATTCAAAACACGGCATTCCCATAGTCAGTCGCCAGACAGCTTTGCCATAGTTTGTGACATGAAATTATAATTCTCTATGACATGAAATGTGACAGCTGACAAAAATTCCGCCATGAAAATTGGTGCTAAAAATAAATTTTATTAACATAAAAATCTGTTTGAAGTGAAAAATTAACATCCAAAAATTACACTTTAAAACAATATTATGCTAAGCATTATTTATTATTTGTTTTATCAACTCCAATATAGAAGTCGATAAACGATTAACACATTCACACAATTTTACAGATAGAATAATAAAAGTATTAATAAATTCTCAATAATACATTAATTTAATATAAACAAAATTCACCAACAAATGAACCTACACCACCGTAAGACACTGATAAACATCATAGTATTTTACTTTGGCACATGATTTGAAAGTAGTAATATTGCAATTGAAAGATTGATAAAAAAAAGTCAAATAATTAAAAATAATACAAAATGATAACTTATATCGGTATCGCAACAGGTCTAGTAGTAATCACTTCATATTTCATGACAGTAAGAAGAGAAAGAAACTAATCTTAAAATAAAACAAGCCTATAGAATATCTATACTAATTATATTGTTTTATGTTTTTAGTCTGAGAGATCGGATTGCTCTTTTACCATCGGGTAAAAGGGCCCAAAAACATAAGCAGAAAGATCTTAGTTTCATAACAAATTTTAATATCCAAATGAGAAAAGCCGGTCGCAAGTCTGGCTTTTCTTTTTTTATTTGGGGTCTTTTTCCCACAGATCTCACAGACTTTTACAGATTGTTGCTAATGCCAGCATCCATTCATCATTGATCATTCGTTATCCGTTGGACCAGGTATTTATTATTTTTCAGGATTCTTTTTGACATTCAATAAAGCTTTATCTTTGTTATTCAATAATCCTTTTAATCGTCATTATGAATCTGTACAACCTCATTATCCAAGATAAAGAACAGGTAAACCTTAACGAGGTATTTCTCGATACCAGCAATAAAGAGCAGCTTGTACAGCTTATCAAGGAGCATGCTTATGTTAAGGAACTCCAGGAATACGGTCTGCCGGTTAATCATAAGATTCTGCTTGAAGGAAGCTCAGGATGCGGAAAAACAATGACTGCCAAGGCCATTGCCAATGCTCTGGGAAAAAATATTATTATTTTAAACCTTAGTAATATTGTTTCATCCCGTATAGGAGAAACATCCCAGAACATTAAAATGATTTTTGATAAAGCCGCCAGAGAAAGATCCGTACTTTTTCTTGACGAACTGGATCAGATCGGAAAAGCAAGAGGCAGCGATGACAAAGATGTAGGCGAAATGAGAAGATTGGTTAATACTTTGATTCAGCTGATTGATCATTATCCTGAGAATGCTCTTTTAATCTGTGCTACCAATCATCCTGAGATTATTGACACTGCTCTTTTAAGACGTTTCCAGTTAAAAATTAATTACGAAATGCCTTCTGCTGAGATTCTAGATACCTACTATGATCAATTGTTAGCTCAGTTTCCTGAAGATATGAGAACTGTTGAAAGGAAGTATTCCATTTCCTTTGCTGAAGCTAAAGATTATGCTTTAACGGCTGTGAAAGCTGCTTTAATCAAAAAACTGGAAGCCAAAGAAACCATCTCATCATGAAAGATGACATCATCCACAATCTCAATATCATTAATGAACGGATAAGAAAAGCCTGTGAGCAATCCGGAAGAAATATTGATGAAGTAAGATTACTGCTGGCTACAAAAACGGTTTCTGCAGAACGTATCAGAGTTGCACTGGAACGCGGACAGATGTTAATTGCTGAAAATAAAGTTCAGGAACTGAAGGAGAAATATGAAGATTTGAAAAGCATTCCGCATGAAAATCACTTTATAGGCCATCTTCAGACCAATAAGATTAAAGATATCCTGAAATACGATATTACCTGCGTTCAGTCTCTGGATCGACTGGAACTGGCGGAAAAACTTCATCAAAGACTTTTAGCTGAAAACAAAACGATGGATGTTTTAATTCAGGTTAATACTTCAAATGAGGAAAGTAAATTTGGAGTTGATCCCGGTGAAGCCATTGAACTTACAAGGAAGATTTCCAACTACACTACTTTAAAAATAAAGGGACTGATGACCATCGGTTTATTCAGTGCTGAAACCGATAAAGTAAGAGCATGCTTTAAAATCCTGAAAAAGCTTCAGCAGGATATCATCACCGAAAATATTCCTGACGTAGAGATGAAAGAGCTTTCCATGGGAATGAGCGGAGATCTGGAAACAGCCATTGAAGAAGGCGCCACCATTGTACGGGTGGGAACAGCTGTTTTTGGAGTAAGAATCTACCCGGACAGCTATTATTGGAACGAAGGAAAGCCCTCATAGAACACCTTTTTAAAGTCTATAAAATCGGTATACTTTTTGATGTAAATATTTCATAACCAAACAAATATATTTATGGATAAAAAATTACTATCGGTATGTCTACTCATGACATTATTATTCTTTTTTTCATGTGAAAAAGAAAACACACAGATGAAAAGTGGAATTTCCATTGAAACCATTTCAATTATAACCTGCGTTACTATGGGCTTTGCCATTTTGCTGGCGTATAGCTTTAAACGAAGATAACAACCGGAATTTAAATACTAAGGCACCTCCCAACTTTTGGGAGGTGATTTTGTTTGATTACAAAGATTTCAATACAAATCTTCACCTTCACATCTTAGATATCCACCACAATTTTCTATCTTTACTCATCATAAACCTTTAAATAAGCTTATAAAACCACAAATGGAACAAAAGATACATCAGGGAAGAAACGTAAAAAGATTCAGAGAAATGCTGGGCATCAAACAGGAAGCTTTAGCACTGGACTTAGGTGATGACTGGAATCAGAAGAAAATCTCATTGTTGGAACAGAAAGAGACCATTGAAGATCCTTTGCTTCAAAAAATATCTGAAGTATTAAAAATTCCCGTGGAAGCATTTCAGAATTTTGATGAAGAACAGGCTATCAATATTATTGCAAGCAACTTCCATGATAACGCGACAGGTGTAATTGTTAATAATTACAATCCTATTGATAAAATCATCCAACTTCACGAAGAAAAAATTGCGCTTTATGAAAGAATGCTGAAAGAAAAGGATGATATGATGACCAGGCTTGAAGAACTGATTAAAAGCAAGTAAAAGTCATTGAGATTGCTTCGCTACGCTCGCAATGACAATGGCCGTACAAGGCTCGTAATTTGTCGGAAAAATACATCGTTTAAGCTTGGCTGAGTGGAACGCCTTTGCGAACGGTGAAACAATTAGTAGTCGAAAAATCCTTGCGACAATTGCGTTAAAGAGATTGCTTCGCTACGCTCGCAATGACTATAAAAACAAAAATCCCTCTCATTACTGAAAGGGATTTTTTATAGTTAAAAAACTGAGATTACATATAAGCTTCAATCGGCTCACAAGTACATACTAAGTTTCTGTCTCCGTAAGCTTCATCTACTCTTGATACAGAAGCGAAGAACTTGTGGTCTCTTACCCACTCTAACGGATAAGCAGCCTTTTCTCTGCTGTATGGCTTATCCCATGAGTCAGAGATTACCAGCTGTTCTGTGTGAGGAGCATTTTTCAATACGTTGTTTGTTGCATCTGCTTCACCGTTGGCAATTTCATCGATTTCTTTTTTGATAGAGATCAATGCTTCAGCAAAACGATCAATTTCAGCCTTACTTTCAGATTCTGTAGGCTCAATCATTAGTGTACCGGCAACCGGGAAAGAAACGGTAGGAGCATGGAAACCATAATCCATTAATCTCTTCGCCACATCAGCCACTTCAATTCCTAAAGATTTGAACTGACGGAAATCTACGATACATTCGTGAGCTACTCTTCCGTTTTCGTTAGAATATAAGATTGGGAAATGTTCTGCTAAAATTTCTTTCAGGTAGTTAGCATTCATGATCGCATGTCCTGTAGCCTTTTTAAGACCTTCAGTTCCTAACATCTTGATGTAAGAGTAAGAAATATTAAGGATTAATCCTGAACCGTAAGGTGCAGCAGAAATACCTTCGATAGCTTCTTTAGACCCGATTCTGATATTCGCGTTAGAAGGAAGGAAAGGTACTAAGTGTTTAGCAACACAGATTGGACCTACTCCCGGACCTCCACCACCGTGAGGAATAGCGAAAGTTTTGTGAAGGTTAAGGTGGCAAACGTCAGCTCCGATGTTTCCAGGACTTGTAAATCCTACCTGAGCGTTCATGTTCGCACCATCCATATATACTTGTCCTCCGTGCTCGTGGATAAGGTTGGTAATTTCTTTAATGTTAGCATCAAAGAATCCGTAAGTAGAAGGATAAGTGATCATTACAGCTGATAAATTCGCTGAATGAAGTTCTGTTTTAGCTTTAAGATCTTCGAAGTCGATTTCACCGTTTTCAAGGTTTTTCACAACTACGATTTTCATTCCTGCCATTGCAGCAGAAGCCGGGTTTGTTCCGTGTGCAGACTGAGGGATCAATACTACATTTCTGTGGTGGTCTCCTCTTGAGATATGATATTCTCTGATAACCATTAATCCTGCGTACTCACCCTGAGCTCCGGAGTTCGGCTGAAGAGAAGTTCCTGCAAAACCTGTAATTTCTGCTAAGTCTTTCTCCAGTTCGCGGATCATTTCCTGGTAACCTTCAGCCTGATTTACAGGTACAAATGGGTGAATTGCCCCCCAGTTTTCCCAAGAAAGCGGCAACATCTGAGTGGCTGCGTTCAGTTTCATGGTACAAGATCCTAAAGAAATCATTGAATGAGTCAATGATAAATCTTTTCTCTCAAGACGCTTGATGTAACGCATCAATTCTGTTTCCGTGTGGTATTTGTTGAATACTGATTCTGTAAGAATTTCGTCTTTTCTTAAGTTTTCTTCCGGAATGCTGTATCCTTCTTTGATTTCTAATTTGAAAGTCTGCTTGTCTTTGAACTGAGCGAAAGAAGCCATCAGATAGTTTAATTTCTCTAATGTTGTACTTTCGTTGATCGCAATACTTACTACACCTTCTGTAAAGTAGTTTAAGTTTAATCTGTGATCCAGCATCAGTCTTACTAATTTTGCTTTCTCTTCCTCAGGCATCGTGATCTTTACAGTATCGAAGATTGGCTCTTCTACTACCTGATATCCTAATGCTTTAAGGCCTCCTTTCAAAGCGTTTGCTTTAAAGTGGATCTGATCAGCGATATAGTTTAAGCCTTTTGGTCCGTGGTAAACAGCATACATTCCTGCCATTACAGCCAAAAGAACCTGAGCTGTACAGATGTTTGAAGTAGCTTTCTCTCTTTTGATGTGCTGCTCTCTTGTCTGTAATGCCATTCTTAACGCACGTCTTCCGTACATATCCTGAGAAACTCCAATGATTCTTCCAGGGATATCTCTTTTATAGTCTTCTCTACAAGCAAAGAAAGCTGCGTGAGGACCTCCGTATCCTAATGGAATACCAAATCTCTGTGTAGTTCCTACTGCACAGTCAGCTCCCATTTCAGCAGGAGATTTTAGCTTAACCAAAGCCATAGGATCACAGGCAACAGCTACCTGAAGATCAAGTTTTTTATATTCTACAATATCTTCAGTATAATCTAAAACGATTCCGTTTTTACCTGGGTATTGTAATAAAACTCCATAATAAGAACCATCAAACTGGTGTGTTTTGTGATCTCCTACTACAATTTCTATTTCTAATCCTTCAGCTTTTGTTTTTAATACAGAAACTGTTTGAGGAAGTACAAGCTCAGAAATGAAGAACTTATTCGCTCCTGCTTTTTTCTGATCTTTAGATCTGTTGTTGAAGAACATATGCATGGCTTCAGCAGCAGCAGTAGATTCATCCAATAACGATGCGTTAGCCAGTCCAAAACCGGTAAGATCACATACTACAGTCTGGAAATTAAGAAGAGCTTCAAGTCTTCCCTGTGCAATTTCTGCCTGATATGGAGTATATGCCGTATACCAGCTAGGATTTTCAAAAATATTTCTCTGGATTGCTGAAGGTAAAAGTGTATTGTGATATCCAAATCCGATATAACTTGTATAATCAGTATTTTTAGATGCCAATTCTTTTGAGTGGTTCAACATTTCGTATTCAGAAAGTGGTTCCGAGATCTCAAGATCTTTCTCTAAACGGATAGAAGAAGGGATGGTTTGAGAAATTAACTCTTCAATACTAGAAACGCCAAGTTTCTCCAACATCGCCTGTTTATCGGCTTCATTAAGGGAAATGTGACGGCTCACAAACTGTTCTGTATTCATTTTTATTTATTAGATTTTGTTTGTAAAAAGATGGGTAAAATTACAATTTTTTGAACGATTGTACAAGAGCATATCCGGAGTGATAATTCACAAAAATATTTGTGATTTTTATCACAATTTGTTTTTCTCAAGCTTCAGGTAAAGTTAACATTAGTTTCAACAATCATATTCATTATTCTATACATAATACACAATAAAAACTTCAATTCCCATTTAATTAAACACCTTTACCAATATTAAAATACTATAAGTTTTTCAACAGATCCTATCCTATTGAGGAAACTTAATTTCAAAAGAACTGTAATAGTGAATTTTATTCAAAATGTAAACTTTAGCTTCATTTATCATGAATGTAAAAGGTTATGATCAGTAAAATGTAAGTTGATTAATTCCCGCTAAAGCAATTCAACACTGCTATACATCAGGTTTAAAGAATTTTATGAAATTTTATTAATTATATTTATTCTAAATTAATATATTTGCAGCATGAATATGATTGTCCCATTTAAAGTTCCGCCTTTGGCACCTTACTCATTCAATAACGAAGAGATGTTCTGTGAAAAGAAATCATGCTGTAAAAAATTCAAGAAAGGGAAAAGATGTAAAAAATGCCCTGGAAGAAAGAAAATGGCATAAACTCAATTAGCTGAAGTTTTTTATCAGCATATAGATAGCAATCGCCAGGATAATAATTCCCCAGATCAGCATCATCATCTTAGGCTGACCCGACCTGTTAATTCTTGTTCTGGGCTGCGGCTTAAACATTTCTTCCACCGAATTTTTGAACTTTTCAGAATCGTTTTCAAAAACTTCTGTGATGGTAATTCCCTGAACAACCGTTTTGTGCAAAAGAGAATTGGTTGCATGAAGCAAAAGCTGGAATTTTCCGTCTTTAAATTCTGTGATCTTAAAGATCCTCTCTCCATACGGCTTTTCCAATCCGAAAGGCAATACTTTCACCACATCAGCATTGCTCGTCTGCCAGTTGATGATAATCTCCTCTCCTTTTTTCGCATGAATTTTATTCGCTGTAAAAGTTTTAATAGCCGGCGGAATATTATACCTGAAACTTCGCTGATGATTTTCTAAATTCTGATCATATGTACTTCTGAGTGTACGATCACTTAAGGTTTCATAAGCTTCCTGAATTTCGCGGAAACGGTCAGCAAAAAAGTCGTCATTGTCATTTTTATCGGGATGATATTTTAAAGACAGTTTTCGATAGGCTTTTTTGACGTCTTCTTCTGAAGCATCCTGTGATATACCGAGAAAATAGTAGTAATCTTTCATTGAGCATGACAAAAATAAGGATTTATTTTTCTTTGTGTTTGATGTTTACGGTAAATTTTGTTGAAAGTATGTATCAAAAAGTCATTGCGAACCGAAGGTGAAGTAATCTTAATACAGCTCATAATCTATAGGTTGGTAAACGCAAGGACGCAAAGTTTTTTACAGCTACCTGCATATTTTTAAGGCGCAAAGATTTTATCTCCGATAAAATTTCAACGGCGAGTTTGTCATTCCGAGCAAAGCAAGGAATCTCAACTTCATATTAAAGGTATTTCCCACAGATCCCGCAAATTACCCAGATCATTTCGTAGTAACTTCAATCATAAGAACTGAACGGTAATAGACCGACCGTAATTATTTACGGGAAATCCAATCCTTAGTGGGAACAATCCAGTCATTGAGGGCTTTGAAAAGAAAACCATGGTTCAGTCCTGTAGTAAGCTCTATTTCTTTAAAATCCTTAATGCCGGATCTGATCAATCTCTGTTCCTGAGACATCTGCACATGCCCATCATCTGATTTCTCCGTAATGGAAAGAATCCTTCCGTACAACCTGAAATTTTTATCTTTTTCCAAAGAATCATCTTTAAAACTAGCTCCAATGAAAACAAACTTCAATTGCGGATTTTTTTCATAATAAGACACATATTGTGCAATATATCCTCCCTGCGAAGTTCCTACAACGGTAATCCTTCCGGCAGGAATTCCTTTTTTCATCAGGCTGTCAATCTGCTTCTTTACTTTTTCAGCATACATTGACGGATCTGTGTCTGCTTTTCTTTTCTCAGAAATAACAACCGTATTTTGATCTCTTAGCCTGTTGAGTATTGTTTGATATTCTGCAACACCATATCTGGGATGTTTTTCCTCAAAAGAATGATCTTCCAGAAATTTATTATGCAAAAAGAAAACATATTGTTGTTGTCCGGACTTTTGTCCATATATGATGATTGAGAAAAACGAAAATAGCACAAAGAAAATATTCTTACACTTTATCATAGCAGGAAAAGGATTTAGTGACAACAAATATACTGTTAAAAGCCCTTACAGGAAGTATTTTAAATAAAAATTCCGGCGCGGGAAGCTCTGCTTCCCGCGCCGGAATGTAACAATTTCAATTTAGTTTTACTTTTTCTTATGCTTCGCAGATATTATCCTTTTTGCAGCATCTTGAATGAAATTCTTTTTTGAATTTCCCTTTCAGTTCCTGATAGTCTTCGTCGTTCATTTCTCTGATCTTATCTGCCAGTCCGAAAGGTGACTTTTCTTTAATTCCGTACTCATCAAAAATACCTTTGATAAATCTTTTTCTTTGTATTGCTTTTTTAGCGATTAAGGTTACACCTACAACGGCCAATGCTCCAAGAGCTCCTTTTAATGCTGAATTTTTCATTTTTTCAAAATTTTAAATTTTACTACTTCTTGTTTTTTATATAGACGAATGAATTTTAATTTTACTTTACTACTTCTTAAAATTTTCAAATTATTCGTTGTTTCTGTTGAAGAATCCACCGGAGCATTTATTTCTCCAGATTTCTTTGAATTTCTCTCTTTCCTCAGGGGATAAACCTGCCATTTTCTCTCTCATCTTTCTTTCCTTGAAATCTCTCACTCCTTTACCGAAATGGAAACCTCCGAAAAGAATTTTGCTTAAGATCAGTATTCCCATGGCCTGCCAGAAAGTAATCGTTTTTGCTCCTAAAATCTCCGGAAGAAGGCAGTTCCAAAGCATCATTACAATCCATGTAACGGCAGCTAAAATTAATGGCGGGCATAGCAATAAAAAAATCCAACCCTTTTTGTGTTTATGATTCATAATTTCTTTTTCTAACTTTTTAAATCTTCGTATAATTTTCTCAATCTGTTTCTCAAATGCTTCACAGCATAGTTTTTTCTACTGATGATAGTTTTGATGTTTTCTCCCTGTTCATCGGCAATCTCCTGGAGGGTTTTGTCGTTCAGTTCGTTTTCTACGTAGACCAGTCGTTGTTTTTCGGGAAGTTCGTCAAGCGCTTCAAACAGTTTTTTCCAGATCTCATCCTGAAACATCTTCACTTCAGGTCCCGCGCTTTCATCCATCAATAAGATATCCTTGATAGAAAAACTGCCGTCTTCATCCTCATATACGAAATCTTCAAGATTTTCTGTTTTCTTTTTCCGGTAACGGTCTGTAATTTTATTTGCCGTTACCCTATACAGCCACCCACCAACATTTACGATCTCCGAAATATTCGTCAGGCTACTGAACTGATACCACACCTCCTGCAGAATATCTTCCGCATCCTCCGTGTTTTTCACTTTCGGACGAATATAGGACATCAGCTTCCCTCCGTAGTTGGAAACGGTCTGTGAGATGATGCTTTCTTTCTCCTTCTGTGGCATTGTTATTTTTTCGACAACCTCCATATTGATATGACGGTTAGCCTTTTGGTTTTACTTTAATAAATTTAAAATATTTTTCTTAGAAATCAGTTTTTCTTTTATCCATCAACATTTTTATCTTCTCAATTATTCCCGGATTACTCATTACTCATTACTCATTACTCATTACTCATTGCTTATGCTTAAGGGAGCTTATTCCCGCTATCCGCTCATACTCCTCACGCAAAGCTGCTCCCCAACCTTACCTCCGACGCTCCTACTCATGCTCCGGGGTAACCGCTGCTATCGGGGCTAAGTTGATGATTGATGATTGATGATTGATGAAATTATAAAACAATATTGTTTTTTTGTTGGAAAACGCAAGGGCGCAAAGTTTTTCTAATCTTATGGATAATTTTTTAAGTCGCAAGAAAATCAAAGATTTTCAGCAAATGAGATTCTTTTTATTTTCTATTAAGCAGTTATTATCATTATTTGCATAATTACTAAGAGGATTATTGTCAACACGGAGTCGGGATTCCTCGCTTCGTCCGGAATGACAAATGAGCCGTTTAAATATCCGTAAAATCTTTAGAACTGTACAATTTTATCGGAGATAAAATCTTTGCGACTTAAAGCATACCGCTTGTAAAACTTTAGCGGCTTTGCGCTTTTCCAACTCCATTTATTGCACTTACACATTATATTGAGATTGCTTCGCTTTGCTCGCAATGACTTTATCATAAAAAAAACGGAAGACCTTAAGTCCTCCGTTCAATAGTATTTAATTAATAGTTTACTTATTAAAATTTTCTGCAAAGAATCCCAACATCGATTTGTAAAGCTCAATTCTATTCGGCTCTTTTCCAAATCCGTGTCCCTCATCATATTTTACCAGATAAGGCACTTCAAAACCTTTGGCACGCATCGCTTTTACGATCTGATCAGATTCATTGATATTTACCCTTGGATCATTGGCTCCCTGCACTACAAATAAAGGTTTCTTAATCTTATCAATCTGGAACACCGGAGAAACTTCTTTAGCAATCTTCGCTTCTTCAGGGTTATCAAGATCGTACCAGATCTGTTTTACCATTTCTTTATATGGTTTCCAGTATTCCGGGAAAGAATCGAAGAAAGTAAAGATATTGGAAACTCCTACATAATCCACTCCACATGCATATAAATCCGGAGTTTTGATGAGTCCCATCAAGGTTGCATATCCACCGTGGCTTCCTCCGTAAATAGCCACTTTATCTTTATCTACCCATCCTTGTTCAATGGCATATTTTACGCCGTCTTCCACATCATCCATTGCTTTTCTTCCAATCTGCTTGTAACCCGCTTTCTGGAATGATTTTCCATAGCCTCCGGAGATTCTGAAGTTCACCTGCAGCGTTGCATAGCCTCTGCTTGCAAACAACTGTGTTTCCGGATTAAAGCCCCAGCTGTCTCTGATTCCCTGAGGTCCGCCGTGAGGATTTACGATCAGAGGAACTTTTTTACCTTCCAGCGCAGCTTTAGGCAGAGTAATATATCCATGAATAGTCAATCCGTCTCTGCTTTTAAATTCGATAGGTCTCATTTCAGCCATATCTTCTTCTTTAAGCTGAGGCATCAGATTGTACAGAAGTTTGGTCTGTTTGGTTTTGGTATCGTATTCATAATAGGTTCCGTAGAGCTTGTCACTTCCTACCACAACCAGAAGTTTATCATTATTATCATCAGAAGAAGCAATTCCAAATTCCTTGTCTCCAAACTGAGATTTTAATTTGTCGTGTATTTCCTTATAGAATTTACTTACCGGAACTGTTTCTCCTTTTGTGCCTTCATAGCTGATATAGTCAAGTTCATAGTTTCTGTTTTTACCTGCCGTGCTTATTGAACTTACATCATATACAGGATTGGAATAAATTTCTTTAATCACTGCATTTTTTTTCAGATCATACAGTACAATTCGCGCTTTATCACTGTCAAGATTCGTTACTACATACGCTTCGTCTTTATTTTTTGAATTTTCATTAAACTCGATAATACTGAAGGTATCAGACCAGTCTGCAGATTTGATCAGGTTGAATTTTCCCGTCTGCAGATCTTTATAATAGGTTTTTGTAGTTAATCCGTTTTCAAGAACGCTATAGCCTCTCAAGTTTCCATCTTTATCAAAAAGATAGTCGTCAATAGGGCTGTTGACATCTTTATTTTCATACAGCTGAGTCATTTCCCCGGTAACGAAATTGATTTTAAAAGGCTCAAAGATCTGTTTGTTGTTTTTATTCATAGTAACCACAACGAAATCAGTATCTTTTACAGGAATAATAGCTTGCACTTTTACCCCGTCAAATGGTGTTAAATCCTTTTGGTTGCTTCCATCCGTATCGGTAGCATAAAGATGTATATTTTCATTTCCTCCTCTATCCTGTGTATAGAAAAGGCGTTTTTTGTTCAACCAGCCATAATTTCTGATCAGGTCATCTTTTTCAACAATAGCTTTGGTAATTTTTCCCGTGCTCAAATCTTTTACATAAACATGATTTTTTTTCTCCTGATCTTTTTCTTTATAGGAAAGATATTTCCCATCAGGAGAGATTTTAAATGCTGAAGCTTTTGGTCTTGCAAAGTAATCTTCAACTTTATATTTAAAGTTTCCTTTATCGTAAGAAATAAGCTTTTCAAGGTTGGCCCTGGAAGAGGGTAAAGTAGGATCTCCCGGCAGTTTGGCAGTAGAACTCTGTGCGTTGGTCATCATGGTGGATAGTACAATAAGGGCTGTACCGAAAATGTTGTGATTTAGGTTCATAACTTCTGTTTTAAAGGTTAAAGTTATAGATAGCACTCATTTTTAAAACAATAGAAAACAAATGCATTTTATATAATAAGACACATTATCCCTACAAAATGTTACAATTTTATATTATTTAATTAAAAAAATATCGATTATATAAAAAAAACAGCCTTTGCAGACTGTCTTTTTTAGTGTAAATAAATTCCGAAATACCAGGTCCAGACTATCAGAATAATCTGCATAGGAATTCTTTGAGTATAAAGATATCTCATTCCCGGACCAGTGTAATCAGCTTTAAAAATATTAATCCTTTTCCTGGAAGAATTGATATTGGCTATGAAAACCAATACATAGAAAATGATCAGTAAAATAGCTGTGATTTCACGAATTGCCGGAATCATCAATCCGATTCCTGCTGCAATTTCCAGAATTCCGGTAAAATATACCCAAAACATTCCGGCAGGGATAAAATCAGGAATCATCATTGCCATGCCCTTTTGGAATTTAAAATGGGAAAAACCTGTAAATATGATAAAAACAGCCATTCCCAGGTTACCAGAAAATATAAAATCCGGCTTCCCCTGAAACAAAAAAGTCCCCAGCAAAGCCAGAATAAATGTTGCGAAAAGTATGGTGAGTAATTTCATTTTTAGGTGGCAGATATTAGGTGGCAGGTAGCACGTATTAGTATTCAGGATAAGATACCAACTCTAAACATTAAACATTAAACATTAAACATTAAACCTTGAACTTTAAACTTTGAACTTCATCATACTGAGCCAAGACTAACTCCCTCGGCAAGGCTTTTTACCACCATCAGTCCTTTTGTAAAGCCTGTATTCATATGATCCTGCCATTGTTTGTCGACCTGAACTTCGGCATGAAGTTTCGTTTTTCCGTCAAAGTCTATCAGAAAGTATTTTTCATAACTTCCGTTCCATTCCATGACTTCTTTGCTCTGGGTATCTTCATTACCTTCTTTATCTACCATTCCCAGGTGTTTGAACACAATCTGATTAGGTTCGTCCAGGCTGTCTATGGTGGAGACCATTCCTTCTCCCTGTGCATTAAGGAAATAGGTTTTCCCACCTACTTTCCAGTCGGATTTCATGACAGATCCTGGCCCGAAATACTTTGTCCATTCGCTGTACGTTTCAGGATTCCAAAGGATGTCCCATACTTTCTGCATAGGAGCATCTATTACTGTTTCGTATGATAAGGTTTCCATTTGTTTTATTTTTAGTGGTCATTGCGAGCTAAGCGAATCAATCTCAAAGCTCAATAATTTTTTCTTTAGTTCTAACTGAATTATTTACAGTTGATTTTCTGAAAGGTGCTTAACAATTGTCATTGCTTTTGGAAATTTCTCTTCAAAGAATTCTTTGAATTCTGCCGGAGTATGAACTTCTGTTCTCAGCAGAGTTCCTTCTTCGTTTTCCTCAAGAAAATAAGCTTCTGTAGCTTCTCCCCAATCCTGAGGCACTTCAATACCTTCATAAATTTCACCCAGATGCAGAAATGTTATTTCTTCGTTGGGAATCACTTTTTTTACTCTGCTGTACATCCCGTTGTTTTTAGGATCAAGGAATTTAACAATATTATTTTCTTCCAGCGTTCCTTCGTAAAAAGAACCGTCTGTAAATGCTGTAGTCCATTGTCTGTAGGTAATATCGCTCCAAAGGACACTCCATACTTTTTCAGGTTCAGCATTGATTTCTATTTCGTATGATAATTTTTCCATATTTAAAGTATTAAGTGGTGGGTAATTGACTATAGGTGATTGGGTTGGAGGGTTATGCTGTAACACTTTTAACTTTTAACTTTTAACTTTTAACTTTTAACTTTTAACTTTTAACTTTTAACTTCTAACTTCTCATCTATCCTCCCACAAAATCACCGCCGTTGATATGAATAATTTCTCCTGTGATGTAACTTGCATCTTTTGAAGCAAGAAAAACATAGGCTGGTGCTACTTCAGAAGGCTGTCCCGCCCGTTTCAGCGGAGTATCTTTTCCAAATGTAGCGAGATCATCAAAAGCTTCTTTCACCAGCGGAGTCCATATAGGTCCGGGGGCAATTCCGTTCACCAGAATTTCTTTTTCTGCGAGGTTATCTGCCAGAGACCGGATAAAAGACAAAACAGCACCTTTCGTTGCCGCATAATCTATCAGGTGATCGCTCCCACGGTAAGCCGTAACAGAAGTTGTACAGATAATACGCCCTCCTTTGGTAATCATCGGAAGAAAATTTCTGGTGAATGAAATCATGGAAATGATATTGGTATCAAACGTTTCCTGAATCTGTTCATCAGAAATTTTTTCCAGACTGCTTTTGGAAGTATGAATTCCTGCATTATTCACAAGAATATCAAGTTTCTTCCACTCTTTTTTAATCTTGTCTGCACATCGGATCCTGAATGCTTTCCGGGTAAGATCTCCTTTGATCAGGAGACACTTCTGCCCTTCTTTTTCAACCAGTTTTTTGGTTTCTTTAGCATCGTCGTCACTTTCTTTATAGATAATGGCAACATCTGCTCCTTCTCTGGCAAAATGAACAGCTACAGCCTGTCCTATGCCGCTGTCTCCTCCGGAAATAACTGCTTTTTTACCTTTCAGCTTCCGGCTTCCCTGATAATCGTTCCGGATAATCTCCGGAAACAGCCCTTCTTTAGGGACTTTCGACTTAGATTGTGATTTGTTCTGCGTCTTCATAGGCAAATCTTTTCTCTAAATCACATCAAACAATACGCCGAAAATATTTAAGAATTATAAGCATCCTCCAAATCCTGGATGATAATTTTCTGCATTTTCATCATCACCTGAACTACTTTATAGGCTTTCTCCTGATCAGAATCGTTCATTAACTGGATGAGTCTCTTAGGAACAATCTGCCAGCTTAATCCATATTTATCTTTCAGCCAGCCGCACATACTTTCTCTTCCTCCATCTGCTGTAAAGGTATTCCAGTACCTGTCTGTCTGTTCCTGGTTGTCTGTCATCACAACCAATGATATTCCTTCATTGAAATCAAATGGGTGGTCGTAGGAGTTATCCATACAGAATAAGCTGTAATTATCGATCGTAAAATGAGCATGCTGAACATTTTCGGCCGGTTCCGGAGTGTAATGCCCTTCACTTCCTGCTCCATAGGTCAATATGTTTCCTATGCTTGAGTTAGGGAACGTTTTAGTGTAAAGTTCCATTGCTTCTTTTGCTTTTCCATTGTTTGCATGAATAAACATCAAAGTAGGAATTATTTTTTGCTCACTTGCTTTTTCACCCAGAAACAACTGCCATGTTACGCCGTATTTATCCTGGACCCATCCGTATTTCGGGCTCCATGAGTAAGATCCCAGTTCCATTAAAGCCATTCCGCCCTCCAGTAGCTGATCCCAGTATTTCTGAACTTCATCTTCTGTTTCGCAGATGACCATAAAAGAAATGGAAGCATTTTTTTTGAACTGCGGGCCTCCATTCAGAAGCATAATCCTTTGTCCAAACAAATCAATGTTCATTACAACAGGAGTATCTGCTGTGATTTCGCCTCCAAAAACTTTACAATAAAATTCTGCAGACTGCCTGGCGTCTCCATCATACCAGAGACATGGGAAAATATCGTTATTCATAATTTTAAATTTTAACAGGGAGTGATGTATTTATACTTTTAATTCTCTATACAGGAGCAAAACAGATCTAATGCCTTTACCTAAAACGATACAATTACGTTTTTACTGTAATGACATTGCATAATTCCAGTTGTATATGTATTATGCTTCTTTAAAGCAAACCTGATTTTCTTTCATGTAATTCTTCAGTTTCATCATCGCATTTTTACCAAAACCATGCAGCTGCATGATTTCTTTTTCGGAATAGTCTGAAAGTTTTTCCAAAGAATTTATTTTTTCTTTTTCTAAGGCTCTTCTCGCTGGTATTGCAATAACTCCGTGAAGGAATGCTGCTTCAGAGTCATAATTAAAAGCATACATGGAATTTAAACTCTTTGACATGATAACTAGATTGATCATGGCTACAAAAAATATTGTTAATGATTCTCAACATACTTATGGAAGTTGTTCAGAATAGCATACCAGCCATCCCTTTGCATTTCCACAGAATTTTGTTTTTCCGGATCGAAAATTTCTATCACTTTTGTTGTATTCTCATCTATTTTATCGAATACCACTTCTACTTTCCGTCCGTCCTCCAGGTGATACTTAATGACCTCATGAGGAATAATCTCATCATATACTCCTTCAAAATCGAATCCGAAACTTTTGTCTTTCGCTTCCATTCTGTTTTTGAATTTGCCCCCTACCGTAAGGTTATTTTCAGAACTAGGACACTGCCAGCTTTCATGGGCGAAATTCCATTTCGTAATATGTTTAGGTTCATTGAAATAATTCCAAACCTTTTCCACTGGTGCTAAAATTGTAATATCGATTTTAATTGGATCCATAGTTCTACATTTTTTAAAGTTAAATATAAGATTATTTTGCAAATTGTTCATTATAGTTCACCATCCAATGAACACCATACTTATCCTGAAAACATCCGAAGTAGTCTCCCCAGAACTGATCTTCAATAGGCATTTCTATATTTCCGCCATCAGAAAGTTCTTTAAAGATCCTGTCAGCTTCACTTTTTGAATCAGGAAAAATAGATACATAATTATTATTTCCTACGGTAAGAGTCTGCCCGAATCCCGGTACAATATCTGATGCCATTAAAAGATCGTCTCCCACAGGCAAAGCAATATGCATTACTCTGTTTTTTTCTTCTTCTGAAAGGTTTTCTGTTCCGGGAGCATTTCCCATTTTATGAATTCCTCCAACGAATTCACCACCAAAAACCGTTTTGTAAAAATTGAACGCTTCTTCAGCTGTTCCATCAAAATTTAGGTATGGATTTAATTTAGCCATGATTTTTAATTTTAAAGTTATTATTATAAGATATTGTTTCTACTGTTGGTTCATTAAGGATTAATTAATTTATTATGAATAAAAAACACTTAATGGTTTAAAAATTTTTCTACTTCTCTGACGGTAAAGTCTATTAGGCTGGTATCCAAACTTCCATCAAAGTCCGGCATCATATAAGTGCCATGGGTAGCTGGAAGGATCATTAACCGTGAACCGTTTACCAACCTCCACATTGCCGCAGTATGTTCCGGTTTCATCACATCCTGATCTCCACTGATAAATAATGTGGGTGATTTGATAGATGCCAGTACCTCATCACTCCAGTCTTCAAACGTCTGCATTCTTTTGCAGTCTTTCTCAAAAAGGTTTTCCAGTTTTGAAAAATCCGGATTAAGATTTAAGAAATTGATTTTGAAAGGCTCTGGCATTGATTCAAAAGTGGCTTCCTGCATTCCTTCAAAAAAGCCGTCTATCATTCCGCTTCTTTTATAAAAAGCTGAGGCAACGATCAATTTTTCAACAATCTCAGGATGACGATGGGCAATCTGCATGACGGTACTTCCTCCATTACTGAATCCCCAGAATGCAGCTTTCATGATATTGAGTTCTGCTAAAATTCCGGCTACATCATCAGCATCCTGTTCAAATGTTTCAGGAATATCGCGGTGTTCACTTCTGCCATGATTCTGTAAATCTATTCCTATCAACTGAAATTTATCTTTCAGTCTTGCGATAACCTCTTTAAAATCATAGAGAATGGAAGAGCCACCACCATGGATTAAAACCAGAGGCTTTCCAGATCCATAGATTTCATAGTATAATTGGATTCCGTTGACTTTTTTATAACCTTTTTCTATTGGATTCATTGTTAATACTTAAGGTTTTCGTCTACATCATACTTCATACCCGGATAGTCTAAAATTCTTCGCATCAAGCCTATCTGACCGCACAAATAATCTTCACGACCAATACACATTCCGACAAAATTGAGTTTTGTTTCTTTAATGAAAGGAATATTCATTCCTATTTCAAATATTTCATCCAGCTCCTCATCTGTTACTTCATGAAGTTTTTGAAATACTTTAGCTGAAATGGAATGAAAATTTTCTTTTAGTTGAGCTAAAGTGGGATATTTAAAACTTTCATCCAGTGCTTTTCCCTGGAAAAACAAATCATTGTACGGATCTTCTCCCTGAAGTCCAAGTACTGAACCTAAACCATAGCGCATATTGACAAAGTTTCCTGCCATCCACACAATATGATTGGTTTTATTTTCAATTCTTTTCAAAGCATCTTCTTCCGAAATGCCGTCTAAAACATTCATGAAGCTTTGGGAATGCATTCTGTAAGCCGGAATGACGAGCTCCATTTTTTTTGATTTTGGTGTGTCCATTTTAATTAGAGATTAGAAGTTAGAATGTTGAAAAAACGCAAGTCGCTAAGTATTTTACAAGCTATACGTTTTTAAGGTGCGAGGATTTTATCTTCGGTAAAATTGTACTCATCTAAAAAGGTAATACTAATATTTCAGCGTTGTACTTGTCATTCCGAGCAAAGCAAGGAGTCTAAAAATAGCATGCTATTTTATAGCACCCGGTTTCCCTAAAATTCTTCGGAGATAGCCCAGCTGTCCGCTGTGATAGATCTCGTGAAGGCTGAGGGTTGATATATCTTTAACCATTTCAGGTTGAAAATTTTCAAGATGACCGAGTTTTGCTTCCAGCTTATCCTGAGATTGTTTCAGGTAAGATTTTAAATCTTCAAAATTCACCAGTTCGTCTTTCCGGTCCAAAGGAATTTCTCCTCTGTTATAGAAGGAAAACTTTTCGCTGTCCCACACAGATTCTTCTCCTAAAATATTCAGTAAAGGATTTCTGATGTAGATTAAATGTCCCAGAATCCAGTTCATACAATTGGCTTCACCATTAGGAAAAATCATAGATTCTTCGTGGGTGATACCATCAATATTCAAAGTAATCACATAATAGTTACTGGTTACCTGATTTTTTATGATTTCTATATCGTTTGATTGTGTCTCCATTTGATGTGTATTTTATGATATGAGCAAACTATTCAGCAGGGATCTGAGAGACATCTCCATGCATTACTTCCCACTGATGGCCGTTGATATCTGCAAAACTGCTTTGATACATCCATCCGTAATCTACAGGTTCACTGTATTTCGAACCTCCGTTTTCGATAGCGGTTTTTACCATGCCATCTACTTCATCCCGGCTGTTTACCCCGATAGCGAGAAGCACCTGTGTTGTATCGCCTTTGGCAAAAGGCCTGTTGGTAAAGGTCTGAAAGAACTCTTCTTTGAGAAACATGGTATAGATATGATTTTCTTTCATTACTACACATATTGCCTTATCATCTGAAAACTGTTCATTAATAGAAAAGCCAAGCTTTGTCCAGAATTCTCTGGTTTTTTGAACGTCTTTTACGGGTAAATTGACGTAAATATCTGTAATGTTCATTTTGTAAATTTTAGTGGTGATTGTTATCCAAAATTACCAGGATATGGTAAGAATTTGCTTGCCATAGGACAAGATTTCATTTATTTGGTTTAAATTATTCTGTCGGCATTTGAGACATATCGGCAAAAGTGATATTCCAGCCATGCCCATCCAGATCCCAGAAAGAATTCTGGTACATCCATCCATAATCCTGAGGTTCTTCATGCTGCCATGCTCCGTTCTCTACGGCAGTATTTACTATTTTGTCTACTTCTTCACGACTGTTTAATCCCACGGCCACAAGAACCTGACTGGTATTTTCTTTGGCAACAGGTTTATTGGTGAAGGTCATAAAATAATCTTCCTGCAAAAACATCACATAAATGGTATCATTCAAAACAACGCATGTTGCTTTCTCGTCTGAAAACTGCTCGTTAATAGAGAAACCTACCTTAGTCCAGAATTCTTTGGTTTTCTGTACATCTTTTACCGGAAGGTTGACATAAATTTGGTTGACTTTCATTTTTCGTAATTTTAGTGTTAATCTGTAATCCAAAATTACCGAGGTGTAATGAAAATCTACTTGTCATAGGGCAAGATTTAAATTTTCTTAGGATGTGAGACAATTTCCTTACGGATACGGCTCAAAGAAGTGTCTGTAACTCCCAGATAGGAAGCAATCTGTTTCAAAGGTGCAAATTGTATGACTTTAGCTTTCTGCTCCAGCAGATTAAGATATCTTCTGGTTGCTGAGAGGGTGAACATTTCTACAGATCTCTGTTTATAGGCAAAAAGTTCCTGAGACATCCATGATCTTCCCCATTCTCTAAGGTTTGGAATTTTATGGAATAATTCCTGAAACGTATCATAATCCATCCTCCAGCATTCACAATCTGTAATACAAACGATATTTTCCTGAGACGGAACCCGCTGAAACATTGACAGGACCTCAATAATGACTTCATTTTCTACGAAAAAGTGAGTGGTTACTTCATTTCCGTTGAAATCATTAACATAGGAACGCGCCAATCCGCTTTCAAGAATATAATATTCATTGGCTGTTTTTCCTTCTTCAAGGATGAAATCACCTTTCTGGAAAGATGTTTTCTCATGAGCCTGAAATATCTCAGCAAGCTCTTCGGGAAAAAAGAAAGGGAAATCATAGCAGATTTCTAAAGCTTGATTGGTCATTGGTGTCAATTTTTTAAGTCTTTAAAAATAAAATTTTTAATTGAATTAAGAGCAAAAAATATTAAACAAAGAATGGAATGATTTTACAAAAAACCGCACACCACATTGAAATAAAAGCTATTTCTAAAGCAGATTGTTTTTAAACAGTTATTTGAAACATACTATCTCTAACCATCCCGGCAAAAATTCTTTGAATTTTTGCCACCCCTCCGGAGGATGGGAATGACTATCTGCCGATATAGTAATTGTAAGCTTTTACAGGAAATATTTTTTTAAAACAGGGAAAGTTGTATTGATTTGGGAGTAGTGGGTTTCTGGGCATCACCAAATACGGTCTTTCCGCCAAAACGCCAGGAATTTTGTCTTTCTTCTTCAATCACCTGCTGAATATCAAAATCCGGAGTAAAATCTTTTTCGGCATTGGCAACGATCTGGTGAAGCTTGTTTAAAGAATTCAGCTTATCACAATTTCCTAGCTTAGATTTCTCAATCCCTTTTTTGATGATGTTGATACTTTCATCATACGTATTGACAGGGACAGGGAAAGGATGTCCGTCTTTACCTCCATGAGCAAAGGAAAACCTTGCCGGATCGGCAAATCTCGATGGCGCTCCGTGAATCACTTCACTTACCAAAGCCAATGACTGCATGGTTCGTGGTCCTACTCCTTCCAGCATCAGCAAGTCTTCAAAATTCTGAGGCTGCTGCTCTCTGGTAACATACAGAAGTGCTCCCAAACGCTTCAGATCTACATCAGAAGCCTGCACATCATGGTGGGCAGGAAGAATCAATGTTGCAAAATCCTTCATTACTTCTGCGGAATCGGTATGGGAAATATCTAGAATCCCCTTTCTGTTCCCTGAAGCTTCAGCATCGGTAAGGTTAAGTATCTTTCCTCTTGAAATTCCGTTAATTCCCGTATGAGGCTGTTCTACAAAGGATTTTATATTTTCGGAATGCCAGTGATAGCGTCTTGCTGTTCCATCAGACTCATGCATTCCCTGCTGAATAACACTCCAGTTTCCATTATCTGAAAGAACGAAATTGTGCAGGTACAACTGATAACCGTCCTGAATGGCTGTATTATCTACTTTTGCAGAAAGTTTACTGGCTCTTACCAGATCTGTTCCGTTGAGACCTGTTTTATCAGCTATTTTTATTAATTCTGATGGAGTTTCCCTGGAAAACTTTCCTTTTCCACCACAGATATAAAGTCCGAGAGACTGAGAATTAGGGTTAATGGAACGTTTCAAAGCACCCATCACGGAAGTGGTAATTCCTGAAGAATGCCAGTCCATTCCCATCACCGCTCCAAAACTCTGAAACCAGAACGGGTCTGCCAGACGGCGCAACACCTCATCCTTACCATAATCCATGAGAATGACTTCAATAATAGAAAGTCCCAGCACAGACATACGTTCATACAGCCATGGCGGTACTTTGCCATAGTGAAGGGGTAAATCTGCTGTTCCTGAACGTTTCATTATATTTTTAAAATGTAAAGGTAGGTTTATTCCCCTTTATTTTTAATGATCCGGATCATTAATAATGACCCATTACGGTAAAAGATGTGGCCCTGTGAAATTATTTTATGGGTGAGACAGTATATTGATCAGCTTTTGAAATGGATCTTTAACAAAAAATCTGCGGACTCCCCATTCTTCATTGGTGAGCTCGTAGTTGATTTCAAAGCCTGCATTTTTCATTTTCTCATAAATTTCATCTACATTATCTACTTCAATGGAAAGATCCGGAACTTCTGTATCGTTTCCTCCCTGCTCGGCAAAACTGATCTGAACTTTTGCTTCTTCATCGTTACCCAACATTTTAATCCATCCATGATCCATCAAAACATCCAGTTCCAAAATATCCTGATAAAACAGATTGGCTTTTGAAAGATCATCTGTTTTAATATTGGTTACGATTCTTTTTACCATTTCTGAAGTATTTTTTCATTAAAAAAGCCTTGTGAAATTACGTAAAATTTCACAAGGCTTAGCCAATTATTGTATTGTATCTTCTATTAAACGGAAGCAGCAGCTTCTAAAATCAGCTGAGTAACTTCTTCAGGATGTGATGCCAGCGAGGCATGTCCTGCATCTAATGAAATTATTTTCTTTGGTTCAAGACGCTCTGCCATTTCTTTTTCTGTTTCCGCAGGAATCATACGGTCCTGCAGGGAGATCTGGTACCAACTTGGACGTGTTTTCCATGCCGGTTCACCCGCTACATCTCCAAAACACTGACCGTGAATAGGTTTTTGTGATAATGACATTACCAGTGCTTTTTCATCATCCAGATCCTGACAGAAAGCAGATTTGAATTCATCATATTTAATCCATAAAAACCCTTTGTTGTCCGGATAAATACTTGCTCCCCCCGGTGATTCTCTTCTTCCCAACAGGGATCCCAGACTGTCTCCGGCATCAGGTGCAAAAGCAGCAATATAAACCAGCCCTGCAACTTTATCATGATGTCCGGCTCCCGAAATAACAGCTCCTCCATAAGAATGTCCTACTAAAAGTACTTTTCCTTCCTGAGCATCGATAAGGTCTTTGGTCTTATTAATGTCATCCTGCAGCGAAGTGAGTGGGTTCTGGACACTTCTTACTTTATAGCCCGCTTTTGTCAGTGAAGGGATAATGTATTGCCAGTGTGATCCGTCTCCCCATGCTCCGTGTACTAAAATAATGGTTAAATCTTTTTGTTCCATAATGATTGTGTTAAAATTTGATATGGTAAAGCTACGGGTTAGAACATGAGCGGACGTTAACTTAAGTTAATTAACAATCCGGCTTCTTATCCTGCTCAGTGATTGTTCTGTTACTCCCAGATAACTGGCAATATGTTTCTGGGCTATTTTCTGAAAGAGAGCAGGCTGCTTTTTGACAAGATTGAGATATCTGTTTTCAGGGGAAAAGCACAGCAGATCATCAATCCGTTTTTTAGCATCCAGATAAATCTTTTCGCTCATCACTCTTCCGAATTGCTGCCAGTAGGCTTCTTTTTTATATAAATCCTGTAAATGCTCCTTACTCAACAGCAGAATTTCGCAGTTTTCCAGCGCCTGGATGTTCATATTGGAAACAGTATCACAAAGTATACTTTCGTAATCGGTGAAAAATTCATTTTCAAAATAGAATCCGAAATTGATTTCGCGTCCCTGATCATTGATGTAGAAACATCTGATAGTCCCTTTTTTAATAAAGCCAAGATATTTGCATTTTTCTCCCTGCTTGAGAAAAAAATCAGATTTCAAAAGCTCAGTATCATGAAGTAAAGTATAGAATTCTTCGAAATGCTCAGAATCTACCTGGAAAAGTTCTCCATATTTCTTATAATTATTTGACATCATTTGGTGTGATTTGATTGGGTTTTATATTCAAAAAAAGCCTTGCAAAATTTTATTCACAAGGCTTTTCTATAAAAATTATTTTATTATTTCAATGCTGCAAGAGCGGCATCGTAATTAGGTTCATCGGCAATTTCCGGAACCTGCTCAGTATATACTACTTTGTTGTTTTCGTCTGTAACGATAACGGCACGGCTCAATAATCCTTTCAAAGGAGAATCTGCAATGGTCACTTCATAATCATCTCCGAAACTGCTTCTGAAATCTGAAAGTGTTTCCACATTATTCAATCCTTCAGCAGCACAGAATCTTCCTAATGCAAAGGGAAGGTCTTTAGAAACATTGATGATAACCGTATTGTCAAGTTTTGAAGCTTCTTCATTGAATTTTCTGGAAGATGCAGCACAAGTTGGAGTATCAATACTTGGGAAGATATTGAATACTTTTTTCTTTCCGTCAAAATTTTGAAGTGTTTTCACATTTAACCCTGAATCCACCAGTGCAAAATCTTTTACAGTAGTTCCTACAGATGGTAATGCTCCTATTGTGTGTACTTCGTTTCCTTTTAAAGTGATGGTCGTGGACATAATATTTATTTTTTTATTTTTTCAAATGTAATCAAAAAAGAAAATTTTCCCGGTCTTATTATGGTTAAATTAATCTTAAAGTGAAAATAAAAACCATCTTACTGATAATCAGTTTTTCAAACAAAATTTTTCCTGTAGCTGCAGCCTGAAAAAACGAGACTTTGGGCTGCCAAAGTTCAATCAGTGAAATGGTACATTTTTTTTAGAATTAATAATAACACATCATGAAGCAATACAATTAGACCGATATAAAATTAAAGATACAAAAGCCTCTTTTTTTTATGGAAATATCTTAAATAAAACAATGATATTTACTAAATTTGTGGGACTTAAAATTTCAAATAAAAAATTACAGTATAATGTCAGAAAAATCAAAAATCTATTACACACTTACTGATGAAGCTCCAATGCTGGCTACTCACTCGTTTTTACCTATTGTAAAAGCTTTCACAAAATCAGCAGATATCGAAATCGCAGTTCCGGATATTTCTTTGGCAGGAAGAATTTTAGCCAACTTCCCTGAGTTTTTAAAAGACGACCAGAAAATTGGTGATGCTTTGGCAGAACTAGGAGAATTGGCAACGCAACCTGATGCGAACATCATTAAGTTACCTAACATTTCTGCTTCTGTACCTCAATTGGATGCAGCGATTGCTGAATTACAAGGTAAAGGTTTCGCAGTTCCAAACTATCCTGCAGAGCCTAAAAATGACGAAGAAAAAGCAATTAAAGCTAAATATGCTAAAGTATTAGGAAGTGCTGTAAACCCGGTATTAAGAGAAGGAAACTCTGACAGACGTGCTCCGAAAGCTGTTAAAAACTATGCAAAAGCAAACCCTCACAGAATGGGTAACTGGGCATCTGACAGCAAAACTGACGTAGCTCACATGAACAATGGTGATTTCTACGGTACAGAAACTTCTACAACATTAGAAAACGCTACAAAATACAGAATCGTATTCAAAGGTAATGACGGTTCTGAGTCTGTGTTAAAAGACTTCGCAGGTCTTCAGGCTGGTGAAGTAATTGATTCTTCTGTAATGAACTTAAATGCATTAAGAGCATTTGTTCAGGAAGCTATCGAGGAGGCTAAGAACAGAAATGTACTTCTTTCTGCTCACCTTAAAGCAACGATGATGAAAATCTCTGACCCAATTATTTTCGGGGCTATCGTTGAGACTTTCTTCAAAGAAGTATTTACAAAGTATGCTGAGACTTTCAAGTCTTTAGACATCAATCCAAATAACGGTCTTGCTGATCTTTTTGAAAAAATCAAAGGAAATGCTCAGGAAGCTGACATCAAAGCTGATATTGAAACGGCGTTGGCAAACGGACCTAGAGTGGCAATGGTAAACTCTGACAAAGGAATTACCAACTTCCACGTACCTTCTGATATCATTGTTGACGCCTCTATGGCTGCTCTTGTAAGAGGAGGAGGTAAAATGTGGAACAAAGACGGAAACGAAGAAGATACGGTTTGTATCATTCCGGACCGTTCTTATGCAGGTTTCTATCAGTCTGTCATTGACGATATGAAAGCACATGGAAAATTAGACCCTACCACTATGGGATCTGTTCCAAACGTAGGTTTAATGGCTCAGAAAGCTGAAGAATATGGTTCTCATGATAAAACTTTCCAATTAACTGCTGACGGAACTGTAGAAGTTCAGGACGAAGCTGGAAATGTTCTTCTTTCTCAAAAAGTAGAAAAAGATGATATCTTCAGAATGTGTCAGACTAAAGATGCTCCTATCCAGGACTGGGTAAAATTAGCGGTAAACAGATCAAGATTATCCGATACTCCTGCCATCTTCTGGTTAGACAAAGGAAGAGCTCACGACAGAGAAATCATCAAAAAAGTAGAGAAATATCTTGCTGATCATGATACAACAGGTCTTGACATCAGAATTCTTGATGTAAAAGATGCTATGACTGAAACGTTGAAGAGAGCCAGAGAAGGTAAAGACACGATCTCTGTTTCCGGAAACGTATTGAGAGATTATTTAACAGACCTTTTCCCAATCCTTGAGCTTGGTACTTCTGCAAAAATGCTTTCTATTGTTCCATTGATGAACGGTGGTGGTTTATTTGAAACAGGTGCCGGAGGTTCTGCTCCTAAACACGTTGAGCAGTTCTTAGAAGAAGGATATTTAAGATGGGATTCTCTAGGTGAATTCTTAGCACTTCAGGCTTCTTTAGAGCACCTGGCACAAACTCAGGGGAACACAAAATCTCAGGTTTTAGCTGATGCATTGGATGAAGCTAACGCTAAATTCTTAGCTACAGACAAATCTCCTGCAAGAAAAGTAGGACAGATCGATAACAGAGGTTCTCACTTCTATTTAGCAATGTACTGGGCTGAAGCACTAGCTAACCAGACTGCTGATGCTGAACTGGCTGCTCAGTTTGCTCCTGTAGCTCAGGCTATGCAGGAAAATGAAGAAGTAATCAATGCAGAATTAATTGGTGCTCAGGGTAAACCTCAGAACATTGAAGGATACTACAAAACTGATACGTATAAAACATATGCAGCAATGAGACCTAGCACTGTTTTAAATGAAATCATTGACGGAATCTAATTTTTCGTTTTGATATAAATGAAAGCTCCTTTTTTTAGGGGCTTTTTTTTGTGGATATAATCTGCGTAGTAAACCACCCCGGCAAAAATTCAAAGAATTTTTGCCACCCCTCCAAGGGAGGGGAATAATGAGCACATACTTATTGATAAAGGTCGCTGCTACCTGATCACTGCTACCTCTCATCTGTTACCTGCTACCCCTCACCTACCTATCCTCTACAATCACTCTTCTATGTTCTCTGTCCCAGTTGATCATTTCCTGGATGATATTTCCAAAGGTTCGGCAGTATTCTGTAGGTTCATATTCTATTAAAACGGGAGTTTCGGGGTTTAAAATTCGGGATTCACCTTTTGATTTGTCCAGCTCGGTCTGTTTTCTGTTTCACAGCATGTACTACCCGCCTACTTTTGATCCAGAAAATAAAAACAATACTCATTATGGATACCGTAAAGAAAAAAAGAAATCCCATTGCCATTGTCTTTCTGGCTATACTAGGAATCTTCGGTGGACTGCAGTTATTCAGTAAACCTTTGGAAGGAAAACCGGTTACAGGAAAGATTGAAGCCCCAAGGGAAGTGATCAGTATTCTTGAAAACTCATGTTTCAGCTGTCATTCCAATCAGCAGAATTTAAGCTGGTATGATAAACTTGCTCCTGTTTCATGGGCTGTGAATAAAGATATCAAAAGAGCCAGGGAAGTCCTGAACTTCTCAGAATGGGAAAAGTTATCTCCCGCTGAACATCAGGGAAAGATGTATGCTATTCTTAATATGATGCAAAGTGGTAAAATGCCTCTCCATGAGTACACTCTTCTGCATCCTTCGGCTAAGATTACACCAAAAGATATTGAAACGATTAAAAAATATACTCTTTCATTATCCTCAGCAAGTTCATCTGCTCAAAAAAAGAGTGAGACCCCTCAAGTCTCATCCAATTTACCAGTTCAGGCATCAACAAAATTTCCGGTTTCTCCTAATGGAATCCGATACACTGATGATTTTAAAAACTGGAAGGTTATCAGCATGAGTACTCTTTTTGATAACTCAATCCGCGTAATTTATGGAAATGATATTGCGGTAAAAGCTGTGGAAACAGAGAACTTTCATCCATGGCCGGACGGAAGTATGGTAGTAAAATCCGTATGGAAACAGGAAGAACTTCCCAGCGGAGAAATCAGACCAGGAAAATTTATCAATGCTCAGTTTATGGTAAAAGATTCCAGACAATATAAGGATACCGAAGGGTGGGGATTTGCAAAATTCTCCGGGGATGACCTTCATCCAACAGGAAAAACGGCATCTTTCGCCAAAGAATCCTGTATTGCGTGCCACAGACAACTCGCTGAAAAAACCGGATATCTGTTTGATGTTCCGATGAAAGTAAATACTCAAAGATTAATTCAAAATTTACAGAAAAAATGAAAAATATCATTCTGATCTTAATGGTAAGTCTGATTTCTCTTACCGCTTGCAGCAAAAAGAATAATGTTACAAATGATGGCCTTTCAAGGGTTGTTTTTAACCCAGGCCCTCTGAAATTCATTTCCAATTCTTTAAATCCTAAGAATGAAACAATGTCCGCTTTATATGGAAACGAAAAAGCGCTGGAATCTTTATCAAAGGAAAACCAGACACCGGAAGCCGGCTCTGTTATGAAACTGGTAACCTGGAAATACCATGATAATCCTCAATATATTGGCGGAACTATCACCGGAGAACTGGTAAGTATAGAAACGGTTCAGGCTGACAATGATGGAAACGTTTCTTATGATCTTAAAAATGATCAACCCAAGACTACGCTTTCAAATAACCAGGAAAGAATACAGTATTTCATGAGTTATCGCCCTGTAAGCAGGCCATAATAAAAAATTCCCGTTTCACTATTTATCATAATATTTTCAATAAAAAGCACTAATTTAACCCTTTCAAACCAGCAGATTTCATGCAACAGCAAAAAATAAAAATCTCACAGGCCATTATCTGGATAAGCTCAATTTTCCTGGGAGTTCTATCTTCAGTACCTCAGCTGGCTTCTCATCAGTTTAACTGGAAAGAAGCCGTGGTAAACTCAGCTATTACAGCAGCTTTTTCTGTAATCATGTGGTATATCAACATTTATATGCTGAACCGTACAGCAAAACGAAGACAGCATATTTCTTATTCAAGACTGATGATGGTACTGGCTTTTGGGATGGTAATTATGTTTGGACTGGCCTGGATTCAGCAGCTGATTCTTTCACATATTAACTTCGGACCGGTCATGCTGATGATTGAAGTAAGAGGAATTCTAATCAATCTGGTGTGCTACATGTTTCTGAATCTTCTTCAAAATAACTATACAGGCCAGCAGATACAGCTTGAACTGGAAAAGGTAAAAAGTGACAATCTGGGAGCTCAGTATGAATTGTTAAAGCAACAGATCAATCCTCATTTTCTTTTCAACAGCCTGAATACTTTAAAACTGATGGCGGAAACCCGTGATGAAGAAACCGTTGATTTTATTGTAAAACTTTCTGATTTTTACCGATTTACACTGGAAAGCAGAAAACTGGATCTGATAAGTGTTCAGGAAGAAATGAAAATAGTGGATTCTTATCTTTTTCTTCAGAAAGCCCGTTTTGGAGAAGGCATTAATTTCACCAACGAACTTGGAAAAGAATCAGCACAAACCCTTATTCCTCCTTTTACTCTTCAGCTTCTGGTGGAAAACTGCATCAAGCACAATATTGTCTCACAAAGCAAACCTCTACATATCAAAATCTATAATGCTGAAGACAAAATTGTGATCGAAAATCCTATACAGCGAAAAGTAAACCCCGAAGATTCCCTGGGAGTCGGGCTGGATAACATTAAAATGCGCTATAAACACTTGCTGGAAAAGGATATTACTATTCATTCAGACGAAAAAACATTTCAGATAAAACTACCATTAATTCATGAATATAATCATTATTGAAGATGAATTCAGGGCGGCAAAAGCTCTTCAGAATTTAATCTCAGACTTAAAACCGGACTCAAAGATACTGGGTGTTTACGACAGTATTGAAACAAGTATTGAAGGATTAAATGCGAACAAACCAGATCTCATTTTTATGGATATCCATCTTTCGGACGGACTTTCATTTGAAATTTTTAAATCAGTGGAGATTATATGCCCTGTGGTTTTTTGTACCGCCTTTGATCAGTATATGCTGGATGCCTTTAAAAGCAAGGGAGTTGATTATATTTTAAAACCATTTTCCAGGGAAGATATTGCTGAAGCTCTGGGAAAGGTTGACGAACTGAAAAAATTCTTTCAAAAAAAGGATCTTCCTGATCTCGAGTCCCTGATACAGAAAATCAGTCAGCCTGCGGCTGCAGGTAAGAGCAGTTTCCTGGTTTTTAAAAATCAGAAATATACCACAATTGCCACTGAAGACATTGCTTATTTTTACATTCATAATGAAATTACGCATTTGGTAACTTTTGCCAAGGAACAGTTTCCTCTGACACAACCTTTAGGGCAAGTGGCAGAACAGGTTTCCGATAAACAATTCTTCAGAGTTAACAGGCAATATCTTGTTAATTTTAAAGCCATTAAAGAGATGGAGCATTATTTTCAGCGCAAAATACTGGTGAAACTCACCGTTGAAACACCTGAAAAGCTTTTGATTAATAAAGAAAAAACGCATAGTTTCTTCACCTGGCTGGAGGATAGATAAAGGTGGAGGGAAGCTGGGGGCTGGAAGTAGGAAGTACTTGCAGTCATTCTAAGCTATAGAACTCTTTTGAAATACATTATAACCCTGATCGTTATGATCAGGGTTTTCTTTTTATTTCTTATTTGATTGTACCAATTTCTTAAGCTCTTCCTGCTTATATTTCAATATTTAAAAGACATACTTTATTCCTTTGGTACTCTGGAAACTTCCAACTTCCTTCTCCCAGCCCAGATATCCTTCCCCTCACAATTTCCGGGTTCACCTTTCAATTTGTCCGGTTAACCTCTTTTTACATTCTTTTGCCTCTCCAGAGTATCTACTTTTGAATCAAATTAAAAGACATGATACTAAAAAAATTAATCACAGTAAGCGCTTTTACCGCGTTATTATTTGCTACTTCAGCATTTATTCATCAAAATAAAGATCAAAAGGCAGCACAACATTCAACATCTGAAAACAATGGTTTTGCCGTTCTGGAACTCTTTACTTCAGAAGGCTGTTCCAGCTGCCCTCCCGCAGATGAACTGATGGGAAAAATTGAAAAAGAATATAAAGATGAGCAGGTTTACCTTCTCTCCTACCACGTAGACTACTGGAACAGGCTTGGATGGAAAGACCGATTCAGTACTGCTGAAAACTCTCAACGACAACAGCAGTACAGCCGTATTTTGAATTCGCAGGTTTATACACCGCAGCTGGTAGTAAACGGAAAAACAGAATTTGTAGGTTCTGATGAAAACAATATCAGAAATGCCATTCAGAAAGCTTTATTTACTTCTAAAAAAACAAATGTAGAATTATCTGCTAGTGTTTCTCAGAATAAAATTAATGTTCAGTATAAAATACCGTCCACCGATCCTCAGAAAATGCTTCTCATTAATCTGGTTGAAAAACATTCATCCACTGAGGTAGGAAAAGGTGAAAATGAAGGACGCCATTTGCATCACTGGCAGATTGTTCACAAGCAAAATCAGATCTCTATCAATAAGCAGCAAGAAGGAATAACCACATTCAAACTTCCTGAAGGCTTTTCTCCTGAAAACTGGGAAGTTATCGCTTTTATTCAGAATATGAAAACCGGAGAAATCTCAGGATCAGCAAAAACAGCTTTTAAATAAAATAATATACAATTTAATTACATTAAAAATTACAACAATGAAAACAAAAACTACAAAAATCATCTACTGGACAGGCGCTATTTTTATGTCATTATGGTTTGGAGCCAGCGGTTTCTTTGAACTGACAAAAAATCCGGTTGTGTGGGACATTACCCAACAGCTTGGCTATCCGCCTCACTTCATTTATATACTAGGTATTTTTAAAATCTCCGGAGTTGTGGTTCTTCTGCTTCCCAATAGATTATTGAGATTAAAAGAATGGGTATTTGCAGGAATGTTTTTTGATATCCTGTTTGCTTTCTTTTCGAAGATTGCCGTGCTTGGCTTTCCATCTACGGTAGATGCAATAGTCGCTTTTTCTGTGCTTACGATGACTTATCTGATGTTCAGAAAGCTATATTCTCCTGAAGTGGTATTTGGTGAAGCTTAATGATAAACTCTAATTTTTTCTTATGTATAAAAACAGATCCTCTCTTTGCCCGGGAGGATCTGTTATTTTATAAATTTGGGCTAAAGCCCGATGAATGAGTGTTGTTTTTGAGAGCGGACTAAAGTCCGCTGCTATTGATAGTATTGTGTGTATGATTTTACCACCCCGTCAAAAATTCTTTGAATTTTTGTCACCCCTCCGGAGGATGGGAATGCCAAGCACTTTATTACTATTGGTTAAGATAACATTTCCTTGTTTCCAATTTCTATTTATCATCCCTAATCTCTGCAAACTATTACCTGTCATTTAATTCATAAAGCCTTCGGGAAACCACTCAAATCCAGTTGCTTTTTTCTTTGTGTACCCCAGGCCTGGCCATGGTAAGTGATAAGCAAATGCTCTTACTCTGGTATCAGCCAATTGCTGAAGGAGTTTTTTTCTTGATGCAGTTGCGATATCCAGATCAGTGTCACCAGAAAATCCCCATTCAGGGTGTGGAAAAAGGACAACATCAGAATGGATCAGATCAGCAATATAGATGAGTTTTTCATTTCCTGAAGAGATAGTGGTAACGGTTAACCCTGGTGTGTGGCCGGGAGCCAACCGGAAACTAAAATAATCATACAACGGATTATTAAGGTCATAAAATTTCAGTTTGGGTTGAATGGTTTTCAGAATATTCTGAACTGCTGGAATAATCTGATTAAGGAATTCAGGTTGTGCCTTCAGAGCACTGTTACTGAAGTCTTTGATTGAAGCTTTCATCCAGAAATCATGTTCCGTTTTGGAGATGAAAATATCAGCATTAGGAAAAATAAACTTATTTTGTTTATCCACTACTCCGCCTATGTGATCCGGATGGGCGTGAGAGATAAAAACATCGGTAATATCTTTTGGAGAAAACCCTGCTTTTTGAAGGCTTTTTAATAGAAATCCGGTTCTTTCATCTGCAAAAATTCCCATTCCCGTATCAAACAGGATGGTTTTATTCTTTGTTTTAACCAATAGAATATTCATCGCCATATCGATATAATTATCGGGTCTGAAATTATTTTTAAGGATTGATTTCACTTCCTGAACGGTACCTCTGGGAGCAAATGAGCTCAGGTTTTCTTCATGAATATATCCATCTGTGAGGATGAACAGATCCAGTTCACCTAGCTTTACTTTTTTAAAGCCTGATAGATCTTCGCCAGTTTTTTCAGCAGTTCTTTTAAGCTCGGCCATTAAACCGGAAAAAGGAATCATACTCAATGTTCCTGCCAGTAATCCGTTTTTTAATAATTCTCTTCTGTTCATCGTTGAATACTTTGGTTTTAAATATAAAATAAAACTGAGCTCCTTTCATGTTCAGAGCTCAGTTTTATATGAATAGTTTTTAGTTGTTCACCAGTTTCATTGAACCTTCGGTATACCTTTCTCCTACATTCGGGTATTTTTTCAGAATGGCATCAATGGCATCCAGATCCGATTGAGAAAGTTCTATATTGACTGCTGCAATATTTTCCTCCAGATATTTGATTCTTTTTGTACCGGGAATCGGAATAATATCATCTCCCTGATTCAACACCCACGCCAGGGCGAGCTGAGTTCCTTTTACTCCTTTGGAAGCGGCAAGTTCATTGATCTCGTTCGCAAGTTTGGTGTTATTTTCAAGATATTCCTGCTGATAACGCGGTAATGATTTTCTAAAGTCATCGTCACCCAGGTTCTTTACATCATAGATATTGGTGAAAAGCCCTCTTGCTAACGGAGAATATGGAACCAAGGAAATTCCAAGCTCTCTGATGGTTGGTAAAATCTCTTTTTCAACATCTTTGGTAAGGATGGAATATTCTGACTGTAATGCTGCAATAGGATGAATTTTATTGGCTTTTCTGATTGATTCTGCTGAAGCTTCAGACAATCCGATATATTTCACTTTTCCCGCTTTCACCAGCTCTGCCATAGCTCCTACTGTTTCTTCTACAGGAACATTTGGATCTACTCTGTGAGCATAATACAGGTCAATAGTATCGATCTTTAATCTTTGAAGGCTTAAGTCTACAGCCTGTCTGATCCATTCCGGAGAACCATCGAAATAGGTTCCCGGCGCTCCGCTGTGACTTGCTTTGCCATCTTTAAACCTGAATCCGAATTTGGTCGCAATAAAAATCTTATCCCTGTTGGGTACTAAAACTTTAGAAATTAGTTTTTCGTTTTCTCCATTGGCATACATATCTGCTGTATCCCAAAAGTTAACCCCTAAATCTAATGCTCTGTGCAGGGTATTGATACTTTCCTGCTCATCGGTAGGACCATAGGCAAAACTCATTCCCATACATCCTAAACCGATTGCTGATAACTGTTCTTCTGTGTTTCCTAATTTTTTAAATTTCATGATAGGTATGATTTAATTTTACATGACAAAATTAGAGCATCCGGAAGCTAACCCCGATATAGAATTCAAACTAAGAATTATAAAATTCAAACAACATCCATTCTTAAAGCATTGGGAGTAATTCCGGTTTGTTTTTTAAAGTAATTGGTAAAATAAGCAGGTTCTTCAAAACCTAGTCCATAGGCAATCTCAGAAATATTCCAATCTGTATGTTTCAATAAGGCATTGGCTTCCTGAATAATTCTTCCGGTAATCTGCTGGCTGGTTGTTTTTCCTGTAATCTCTTTTACAGAACGGTTTAAAGAATTCACATGAATAGAGAGGCTCTGAGCATAATCATTAGGAGTTTTTAATTTTAAAAAGGCCTCAGGGCTGTCGATAGGAAACTGTCTTTCCAACAGTTCCATAAATAAAGAGGCCACTCTTTGTGAAGCATTCTGATAAGGTTCAAAACTTTCTGCCGGCTGCATTCTCATGGTTTCATGAATCATCAGATGAAGATACGCTCTCAGCATATCATATTTGTGAATATAATCTGATTGGATTTCCGTCATCATTTTGGTATAGATCTCAGAAAGTATGCTCTGCTGTTCTTCATCTACAAAGAAAACGGGAGTTCCTCCAATCTTGAACAGCGGAGAATCCTGAAGATTCCCTATACGGCTTCCGTTATGCAGAAACTGATCGGTAAAGAGGCAGAACCAACCCTTCTGATCCTCATCATCAGCTTCCCAGGAATAAGGAATAATAGGATTGGAAAACAATAATGCGGGACGGTCTACTTTGATCCATTTATCGGCATAATGTAATTTTCCTTTTCCTATGATGAGTGAAATCTTATAATAATCTCTTCTGCTGTAAGGGGTAAGAGGAGAACAGTATTCCCGCGAAAACACATTGAAGTGCCCCATTTTATGGACTCCATTACATTGTGATGCCAGGTTGGGAGCATTCCTTTCATAAAAACCTTTGAGTGATTCGTGTGATTCCATAGATCAAAGTTATAAAAATCAAACAAATTACATAACAATACCATCACATATTGAAAAAATAAATGACTGACAAAAAATGCCAGTCATTTAAGTTGATCATGGGTTAATCCCAATCATCATCACGTCCGTGACCATGATGTTTATTTTGTTTTTTGTAGTACTTTTCCTGATTTTTGTAATACTTCTCCTGTTGTTTACGGTATTTTTTATAATCGTTTTTGTTTCTTCCATAAACAATTACAGGGTTTTGACCTCTGTAGTATTTCTTTTTAAAGATGATATACTTTTCTCTGCCCAGAATTCTTTCCAGCTCCGAATAACGGTCATTTCTCCATCTTCCCGGTTCTACAACATATACTCTGTTCCAGGTATCATAATCATGGTATCTGTCATTCAACACATAGATCTGATTAGCCTGTGTTGATGAAAGAACAAGGTCGGTAATCACCCTTTGCCAGTTGATATCCGAGATACTCCTTCTATAATCATTATAATAATCTGATTGGGCATAACTCAAACTGAAGGTCCCAACCAATAATGCGGTTAATATTAACTTTTTCATTTCATTCCACTTTAAAAATAATTATCAAGGGATAGTCAATTAAAGTGCCAATTATTAATTACCAATACTAATATTTGTTAAAAAAAATCATAAACAACTGATTATCTTTGAATTATTTTCTGTATTTTTTATTAAATTCTTAAACATTAATGATTCTAAAGCTATGATTAGATCCAAGAATTATTATACAACAACCCTATTATAAATTAATAATCAACACATTGCAGATTTATAAAAAACACATATATTTAAGTTTCGGCTAAAGCCGCAAGAGAAATTATGTATTGTATGGCGGGCTAAAGCCCACCTCTATTGATCCTTACATACGGATATTTAATGGTAATATCTTTTATCTTTTATCTTTTATCTTTTATCTTTTATCTTTTATCTTTTATCTTTTATCTTTTATCTTTTATCTTTTATCTTTTAACCTATCATTACACCATTTATGTTATAAAATTCGTTAAGATTCTTAAAAACTATTATTTCATATGATATAATTTTGTAATTTTAATGGAGAGAATGTTTTTAACGCAATATTCTCAAATTATTTTAATCAACCAAATCTTACATTGTTATGGAAAATATAAAGTTTCAGGTATCTCAATATCAGGATGAGTTGCAGCTACTTATAGATGGGAAAAAGGCAGGTTATATGTCCATAGAGGTTGACGGAAGGCTGCTTATTGTATTTTATACGAAACTTGACGAAGAGCGTGAAGGAAAAGGATACGCCAAACTATTGCTGGACGAGCTGGTACGTTACGCAGAAGAAAAAGATTTGCTTGTAGACCCGGAATGTGATTTTGTAAGACAGCAGTTTGAAAATCATCCTGCAAGGTATAAAGAAATCTGGCATGCCTGATCAGCTTTCCCACCAGGCTGTAAATTCCTGTTCTGACTGATTCAGATCTACTACCTCGCCGATCATCGGAGTGAGGATATTCAGTTTTTTTTCTTTTCCAAGAGCCGTTATCTTTTGTAAAGGCTCATTCCACGGGTGAAGTGCCAATGCAAATTTGGCAGCATGAACCGGAATGATACGTTGTGCTCTAAGGTCAATAGCCGCCTGAATGACATCTTCAGGTAATTTGTGAATATATCTCCATGCCTCTCCATACTGTCCGTTTTCGAGAACAGCATAATCGAAAGGTCCATATTGCTCACCGATTGTTTTAAAATGAGAATCATAGCCACTGTCCCCTCCTAAGAAAATTTTCCTGGTAGGTGTTATCAGAACATAAGAACTCCAAAGTGTATCATTTTGCCTTACTCTTCTGCCGGAAAAATGTCTGGCAGGAGTAAAAACAATTTTTATATTATTTTTCAGGGTAATTTGTGTTCCCCATTCTTCTTCAATCAGCTTATTTTCAGCATAGCCCCATCTTTCAAGGTGGACTCCTACTCCCAAAGGTATAATGGCCATTTTCGTCCTTCCCTCAATAGATTTTACAGTTGGGTAATCCAGATGATCGAAATGATCATGGGTAATGATAAGATAATCTATACCCGGGATGTCTTCAGGCTTAAAAATATCTGAACCTTTGAAGGCTTTATTAAAGTATTTAAAAGGAGAACCATACAGGCTGAGGACAGGATCTATTAAAAAGGAAACTCCGTTGGTCTGCAGATAATAAGAGGAATGCCCCAGCCAGATCAATACATCTTCATTTTTATCAATATTTTTCAGATCGGTATGAAGGGACGGAATAGCTTTTAGGGGTTTCAGCAGCGGATCTTTCTTTCCTAAAAAGAAATCGTAGGTTACTTTCCACATTTTGTAGCCTTCTGTAAGGGAAGGAGTATGGCTGATATTCTGAAACTGTCTCTTCTTGTAGAGTTTCGACTGTCTGATACGCTTCAGTCTTTTCCCTTTTGGGACTCCACCAAACGCTTTCATATTGATCACTATAAAAAAAGTAACCGTCAAAACAGCCACACAGGTAATAATCCAGTAAATCATCGGTACAAAATAAATATCAAATGTATTGACTTTTGCTTTTAAATGAAAGTTTATTCCATTTTACTCTATTTTTTAACTAAATTTATCATGCATTTTTAAAAATTTATTAGTCATTTAGATCAGGATTAATTTTAAACTTTCTATTTTAGCACCCTAAAAAACTCAGATACATTGAAAAATTATTCGGTAATATTTCTTCTCGTTATTTTTTCGTCTTGTGCCTCTATAAAAAAACACAATGAACAGCGAGCCTCATGTATTCCACCGGAGCAACTTAAAGAAGATGTGGATTTTGCGTATTCAAAATTACAGCAAATGCACCCTCAATTATACTGGTATATTCCTAAGAATGAGCTGGAAAGTAATTTTGACAGTCTTAAACAAACCATCACAGAGCCTCTTACTCCTCTTCAGTTTTATTTCAAGCTTCAGCCTGTTATTGCCGGAATTCGTGAAGGACATCTTTCCCTGAGGATTCCCAGAAAGAAATTTACCAAAAGTGAAATAAAAAGACTGGAACATCAGAAAGGAATGTTCAGCCGTTTTGAATATTATATTTCAGGAGATCAGATGTACATTATTCAAAACAAAGATTCTATTGACCATATACAGCCGGGAACTGAAATTTTATCCATCAATAATGTTCCTGTATCCGATTATATCAGGAAGTACAGAAGCCTGATCAGCAGTGATGGTGATAATACTACCTTCCATCCGTATTTTTTAAAAGATCTGTTCTTTAGTTTTTATACTGCCGAAAATGGATTTGAAAGCAGAGCTACTCTTGAAACGCTTTATAATGGAGAAAAAAAGACATATATCTTAACCAGAGAAACAAAATCTGATACTGATCTTGAAAAAGATAAGGAAATGCAGAAAAAGACCCCGGAAAAGAAACTGAATGATTATGTTGCTTCCAGTAATTCTTATAACAGAAGTTTCAGGTTTCTTGATAAAGACAGTACAATCGCTTATATTAAGGTGAAAAGCTTCTCAAGGGATTATTCAGATGAGTTTTATAAAAAGACTTTTGCCAGGATCAGCCATGCAAAATCTCCCTACCTCATCATAGATGTCCGGAATAATTATGGCGGCTCTTTATATGAAATCAATAATCTGTATTCCTATTTAGCTGATGAACCGTTTACGCTGATCAAACCTTCTCAGTTGACGTCAAGAAATGCCCCTCTGCGCACCAATTATTTCAGAAAAAGCAATCCTTTAGAGTATGCTCTTAAAAGTATTGCCTATCCGAGCTATTTTTTTGCACAGACTTTCAGTACCTATAAAAAGGATGGAAAGGTATTCTACAAAATGAAGGCAGACAAACCTACAAAACCTAAAAAGGAGGCCTTTCATGGAAAAGTTTTTGTACTGATCAACGGAGGAAGCTTTTCTGCATCATCTATTATTACTGCTAAGCTTAAAAATGATAAAAGAGCAACGCTTGTGGGAGAAGAAACAGGAGGTGCCAATGACGGAACTGTTGCCGGATTTTATTCCTACCAGAAGCTTCCCAATTCTGAAATCAGATTTCCCATAGGACTGCTTTTGGTACAGCCCAATATCAATTTTTCAGACTCGCGGAAAGGTGTTATTCCTGATGTGACTGTTCCTGAAAACATGCAGGATATTATTAATCAAAAAGATCCACAGCTGGATTGGATAAAAAAAGAAATTGCAAAAGAAAAAGAAAATAAAGGACAATAGTAAATATAGGTTCGGCGGGCTTTCAGCCCGCCGAACTCTTTTTATCTTTTTAATTCTTCCAAAAGATCTTCAATATGTTGGATGTATCTTCCATAGTAGCGCTGATACCAGAACCTTCCAACAATATAAAGCAAAAATAAGCCTATGGTTACTGTACTAATTAGGATCATTGCAATCTTCAGTTCACCCGGAGGATTGGGCCATGGGATAAACTCCAGAACAATAAGGATTTCACACACCAGAAAAGGTGCAAAACTGATGTAGTATGAGAGGTAATACTGTTTGTTAAGATTGAGCTGCATCACGAGATCTTTCAAAGAATCATAAGTTTTAGGTGCAGGATTGCTGATTTCATTGTACAATTTAAAAAACTTACTGAAAAAGAAAACAGTGACAATAAGCATGGAGGCAATCAATACCGTTATGTACAATTGAAGTTTAAATGGTCTGCATACGGAGCACACCAGAAAGGCGAAAATAAAGATCCCGATCATCCACCAGAATTCAACACGCATATTTTTGCGTATCTTTTCAAGAGGAAGATTCAGTTTATTTGTCTGTTCTATGGTTATTTCGGGAGTTTCCTCCACAATATCTTCGTTCCAGGTATTTTTCAATTCATCGATATTCATGGGATTACTGATTTTAATGTTTGTTGGTTTTTATTTGGCTTAAGATATCTTTAAGTTTATTTTTTGCCCGGTTCATTTTCACTCTTGCATTGCCTTCAGAAATTCCTATCTGTTCTGCAATCTGCTTTCCTGAAAAATCTTCCAGATAGTAGAATATAAAAGCTTTATCAATAGGATTAAGTTGATGGATAGCCTGATACATTTCAGCCAGGCGTTCTTCTTTGCGATTATCATAGTCTTCCTGTACAATGATATGATTGGAAAAATCTACGTGAGCGATAAAACTTCTTCTCTTTTCTGATTTCAGGAAAATAATAGCTGTGTTCAAAGCAATTCTGTACAGCCAGGTAGAAAATTCACTTTCACCTCTGAAACCGGGAAATGCTTTCCAGAGCTGATAGGTAATCTCCTGAAAAAGATCATCACGATCATCCTTTTCAGTCATGTACATTTTAGAAATCTTAAACAGGATTCCTTTATGCTGTTCAATTTTACTTATAAACTCTTGTTCTAATGAGGTCATAGCTTGTTACTCTATAGAGTTAGTTTTCGTTTAAAAAAATTGTTACAGATTTTGACAAAAGAAATAAAAAAAACCTGACAGCAAAATAATGTCAGGTCTCATTGTGTGTTTTTTAAGCTTTTTACTATTTCTTCAGAATAGTATGAGTCGAAATAATTTTCTGACTTGATCAGTTAGTAGAAAAAAAGTAAAAATGTTACATTAAAAAAAGCAATAACCTGATATTTTTTTACGTCAGGTTATTTATTTAAAGTATTTAATTCTACTATTATTTAAAATCTAAGAAATCATCTTTTTCCAGATAATGGTTCAGAGCCATAATAAGTTGGGAAGAAGTAACATCAGCCTGCTGCGTGATAGCAAGATCCACCACATCCTGAATATTTTCATCAGAACACATATAATGAAGCTTGTTGTGAAAAACGAAATCAGGTAAGATTTCATTATCATTTCCACCGATATCCAAGGGATCTCCGATAAAAACTTTCATTTCGGATTTAAATTCATCTGTTGAAGAATAGACAGCATAATTAAATTCCGGATCAAACGATGCTTTCCTGTCCTGTTTGCTCTTTACTAACTCCAGAAATTCTTCTATAGAATACACCTGATTTTTAAAATCATCCATGTGATATTTTTTTTACAACTCAATTTTCTAAAGATAGAAATTTTACAGAAGATAGGATTATCTAATTCAGTTTATTTAAAGCTCTCTGCAATGAACCGATATCAAGAAAATCAAGTTTTGCGCCTACTATGATAATGATCAAAAGAACAATTGTCAGAAATAAAATGATAAAAAAATACATGGATACAAACCATATGACGGTATTCAGGACATTTCCTTTAATCCCCATTTTATTCATAAAAAATGTCTGTGAGCGTTCAAACCACGTTTTTCTCTTTTCAGGTTTTGGACTTACTTCAATTCCGTTAAGTTCATCTACCAAACGTACCACATCATCAATATACCTTCCATACATATAATAGATCCAGTATTTGATGATAAAAGCGATCAACAGAAGAGTAATCAGAAGACTGATCCCGAAAATAGCCAGGTTATACTCTCTATCAAAATGAAAATTGATCTGGATCAGAGATAAAAGAAAGCCAAGGGGAATATAAGCAATATAATAGGAAATATAAATTTCTTTCGAGATGAGAAGCTGCGTCTTAAGATTAAACAAGTCGTAATTTGTATTCGTACTGTTTTTTCTAAGCAGCTTATACAATTTCAGGAAGCGGGAATAAAAATAAACGATAATGGCCACGGTCAGTATGGTGACAAATGCTGAAATCGTTTTAATATTAGAATCAGCAGAAGCTGATGGAACACCTGTTAAAAGCAAAGGCAATGTTATAATCATCAGCCAGAATTCAGTTTCCATATTCACTTTCAGCATCTCCAGCGGAGAATGTATTTCCTTCTGTTTATCCAGAGAAATTTCAGGGGATTCCTGCCCTGTATCTTTATTCCAAAGTTCTTTAAAGTTTTCTAAATCCATAGTGTTATTTTTAATAGGAACCTGTACCCTGTCTGGTAATGATCTCTTTCAGCTTTTCTTTTGCCCTCTTCAGCTTTACGCGTGTATTCACTTCAGTAATTCCCAGCTGTACAGCGATCTCTTTTCCCGAAAAGCCTTCTAAAAAGAAAAATATTAGGGCTTTATCAATGGGGCTTAACTGATGGATGGCTTCATACATCCGCTTCATATTCATATCATCCGTATCATTATAAGGTTCCTGCCGGGCACTCAGCCCGTCAATATTCTGATTTTGGATAAAACTACGTTTTTTTTCACTTCGCAAAAAAACAATTGCTGTGTTAAGCGCAGTTCTGTACAGCCATGTGGAGAAATCACTTCTCTTTTGAAAATCAGCGTATGATTTCCAGGCCTGGTAAATGATCTCCTGGTAGAGGTCATTCTGATCGTCCTTATTATCCATATACATTTTAGAGATCTTGAAAACAACACCTTTGTGTTTTTCAATTTTCTCTAAAAATTCTTTTTCTGGTGAAGACATGATTTACACACTGATCCTTAGATAATATTTCCAAAAAATATCATCTTATTATAACACAAAACTTTAATTTCCGGCATTAAGTTAAAAAAATCCTCAACAAACCAAGGCGTTTATTGAGGATTTTTATTTTATGTTAAATACAATATCAGTCAGAATCAGAAAATATAATCTGTACTTAAAAAGTTAGAATCATGTTCTCTGACAATCGTATTCAGCAACTCTTTGTTGGAATCCGTCAGTTTTGCAGCCACCAGAGACCGTATGGAGAATGAGCGGAGCGCATCAAACACGGAAAGTGTTCCTTCTGCACTGTCTTTTCTTCCGGTGAAAGGAAAAACATCAGGACCTCTCTGTGCCTGGCAGTTGATATTGACACGGCTTACAAGATTTACAAACGGATCAATCAGTCTTGCTACTTCCTGCGGATCTTCACTGAAAATACTTACCTGCATCCCATGGGAAGCATTCACCTGATATTCTATAGGCTCCTCTATATCTTCGAACGGAACAACAGGAATCACCGGACCAAACTGCTCTTCATGGTAAAGCTTCATATCACTGTTTACAGGATACACTACGGCCGGAAAAACAAAAGATTCATCTGTATAGCCCCCATCTTCATTCAGCACTGCAGCTCCTTTCTGTAAGGCATCATCAATACATTCTTTCAGATAAGCAGGTTTGTTGACTTCCGGAAGTGGTGTTACTTTTACATCTTTTTCCCATGGCAGCCCGGCCTTCAGCGAAGAAACTGCAGCACTCAATTTTTCTGTAAACTCCAGAGCCACTTCTTTCTGAACAAATATCAGTTTCAATGCTGTACAACGCTGTCCGTTGAAAGAAAGTGCTCCCAAAATACACTCACTTACCGCTACATCAAGATTCGCATTTTTAGTAACGATGGCTGCATTTTTAGCATCCAGACTTAGGATCGCTCTTAAACGGTTTACCTTCGGGTGCAGTTTTTTCAATCCGTTAGCTACTTTACTTGAACCGATAAAAGCCAGAACATTCACTTTTCCGCTTTCCATAATCGGTGTGATAATTTCTGATCCTTTTCCATATAATGTATTCACCGTTCCTTTCGGGAATGCTTCTTTAAAGGCGTTTAACAAAGGATAATGAGCCAGAACACCGTGCTTTGGAAGTTTAAACAGGATGGTATTTCCCATGATCAAAGCAGGAATCAATGTGGTAAAAATCTCATTCAGAGGGTAATTGAATGGCCCCATACTTAAGACCACGCCCAGCGGTGCTCTTCTGATCTGCGCAATGGTTCCTTCTGCCTGTTGAAAGCGGGAAGATTCTCTGTCAAGATCCTTAAGAGCATCAATGGTCTGATTGATATAATCTACAGTACGGTCAAATTCTTTGGTAGAATCAGCAAGTGTTTTTCCGATTTCCCACATCAGCAGTTTGATAACCAGATCTCGCTGCTGGATCATCAGATAGACGAATTTCTGCATGCATTTGATTCGTCCTTCCACCGACATGGTAGGCCATTCACCAAGTCCGTTATCATAAGCTTTTACACAGGCTTCAAGAACTTCCATAGCCTCATTCGGACCAATATTCGGGATGCTTCCCAGAAGTTTTCTTTCCAGTCCGTGTTCTGTCGGGATGCATACCGGAGAATAAATTTCAGTGACGTCGCCGTTCCACTCTACCAGTTTCCCATTCAAAAGATAAGTTCTCTGATGGATAACCGGAACTTTATATTCTTCCGGAATTTCGTTTTCTCCTTTAAAAATGTTGTGATGAAATGATGCTGTATTTTCTGAACTCATAAATCTTTCTATTTTTTTATGTGATAAGATTGAGATTGTCTCAAAATTTAAATTATTTGACTTTTGTCATTCTGACGAAGGAAGAATCTTTATTGATTTTTATATGAGATTCTTCATTACATTCTATTTCATTCAGAATGACACCTTTGAAACTACTACATTTTATAACATAAAGGTAGAGGTAAAATATTTTAGAAGAAACAATCTGACAATAGATTCGATCTATTTGAATTAAAATTAATCTCAGCTCCTAAAAAAAGAATAATTTAGCTTAAAAATAAATTTCATGTTTTCAAAATTAGTTTGCAGCACACTGCTATTCTTCTCTGCAGTGGGGTTTGCCCAAAAATCTAAAGCGATCAATACTGTTTTAATGGGAGGAAAAGAAGTTCACACGTACGCCAAATTACCAGCACTAAACAAGCCGGCTCCCAAATTTACCCTTACAGATGTTAATATGAATGATCAGACACTGGATTCCTTCAAGGGAAGATATGTTATTCTGAATATCTTCCCGAGTGTAGACACTGGTGTTTGTTCTGCTTCTGTACATCATTTCAACGAAGAGGCAGGAAACCTTCCCAATACCGTAGTACTTTGTATTTCTAAAGATCTTCCGTTTGCCCAGAAAAGATTCTGTGGGGCGGAAGGAATTAAAA